>OIXL01000077.1_pt1 | contig 57122 bp, 45 predicted proteins | sample 1587761 | NCBI WGS metagenome assembly OIXL01 (sample SAMN03283246) | human gut metagenome | biome: human-associated habitat; material: feces | host: Homo sapiens | place: Peru | collected 2012 | reverse complement strand
TCCGACAGCGAAAAATAAAATGAATTACTGTAAAATCCGCCATGTGGCGGACTGAAACAGAAAAACAGGATATGGAGAAAATAAAATATGCCGTCACCAACGGAACTTGCAGAAATTGAAAAGCAGAAAAGGCTTGAAGCAAATCTTTTTTCTGATATGAAGGAACTCATTCCCTACCTTGAGGATAATGCGGTTTCCGACATTGCAGTAGTTGATTCAGGGGAAATAATTGTTTCACGCTTCGGACAGGGGCGTGTCTTTACGGGAATTATTTTAACTCCCATTGCAACTCAGAGAATCATACTTGCGGCAGCTGCCGTAATAGGTGCAAAAATTGACAGTGCCGGTGGATTTCCCATTCTCGAAGGTGTAATTCCACGATACAATGCGCGCATTACGGGACTTCTGCCGCCCAGAGTTCCACGCCCGGAACTTTCCATAAGACGACCTTCAAGCGTAATCAGGACTCTTGAAGATTATGTCAAAGATGGACAGCTAACTGACGAACAGTATCAAATTATAGTAGAATACATAAAGGAAAGGAAAAACCTTATCATATCAGGCTCAACCGGAAGCGGTAAGACGACCTTTACGAATGCCGTCATACGCAAGATGGAAGAGTTCACTCCCGACGCAAACTTTTACATTGTGGAAGACGTGCCGGAACTTCAGTGCAACGCACGGATGAAGACAATGATATGGACTCCAAAGGAACACGCCCACAAGGCAGTTGAGGAGGCGTTAAGGTTTTTCCCGGACAGAATAATTTTCGGTGAGGTAAGAAATGGACGGATAATGAGTGACTTGCTTGAAGCATGGAACACCGGGCATCCGGGGAACGTTACTACAACCCACGCTTTTTAAAAGCCCCTTGATACGCTGAACGTTACTACAATCCATGCGGACAACTGTCTTTCAACGGTTCAGCGTATCAAGGGGCTTTTAAAAAGCGTGGGCAACGAAATGGAAAGTCTTTCGGATGTCGTTCACCTGATAGTGCATTTACGGAAGACAAGGGACGGAATCAGGATAGATGAAGTCATGCCTGTAAAAAAAGAGGCGGACGATTTCATTTCCATGATTGAAAAAAACAACCTTGGATAATTTATGAAAAAACGGCTATTTTTCTTTAGGTAAATTATCCTTACAAAAAATCACCAAACATCATTTATTTTTTCCGAAAAACGCATCCAAGGAAAATAAATGAAAAAAATTACAGCAGCTTCTCTTTTTTCTAATGTAAAGGAAAAACTTTCATCATTAAAAAACCGCTCAGACAGGTTTTACAGAACAATTTTTGCATTGGGAGTAACATCTCTCTCAAGTTCAAGAATCTTTGCAACACCATCTACAACTCTCCTCGACAACGACGCAAACGCAGTCCTTCAGATGATTACGGGAACTCCCTTAAAGGTCGTAATGATTCTTGCGGTAATCCTCTGTTTCGGTCTCATTGCATGGGGACAGAGCCAGGGCGAAGGCGGAATGTTCAAGAAAGTAATTCCTATTGTCGTAGGTTTAATCGGAATCGGTTCTGCAGCAACCATTGTTGCAGGATTCATTAGCGGACCTCTTTCCGTATCAAAATAAAAAACTTAAAAACTTTATCCAAAAAAACAGGGAGACCGCCACATGGCAGGCTCCCTAAGGAAAATCGAATATGAATAATAAATTCGACGATGAAACTTTATACGATTATCAGATGAATGTCTATTCTTCACTTTTAAGCGTCAAGCCTTTCCTTGGTATCGGAGAGGCGGCTTTTACGGTGATTTCATTCATAACTGTCATACTGATGATTGCAGTTACAAAACTCTGCGTGGTAATTGGAGTTATTGCAGTCCTTATACTGCGTTTTGTCTGCAAGGATGAACCCAGAATGATGGATTTTTTCTTTGACAACCTAATGCAGAGCGACATCTATACGGCGTAAGAAAAGGAGCTTTATAAAAATGGCATATTTCAAGTCATTTGACTTAAAAAAACAGAGGAAAAGAAACGGAACGGAACTTTCAAGCCTTGTTCCCTATACGATTATGTGCGAAAACGGAATCGTCCTTCTAAAAAACGGAGCATTTTCAACGGCATTTGAATTTACGGCTCCCGACATTGGAAGTGCAGCCCCTTCAAAAATTGCAGGACTTGCCTCAATGTTCAATACGGCAATAAACCGCCTTGGTGAAGGCTGGGCTGTGCAGTTTGAGCTTCAGCGGACAAAAAGCACGGAATATCCGGTTTCAAATTTTAATAATGTTGCAGGATGGATTGTAGAAAAAGACAGGATGGATAATTTTGCACTTAACCAGGAATATTTTGAAAATCATTATTACCTGACCGTAACCTATGAACTTCCTTCCGAAATCAAGCAGAGGACAAAATCAATCTTCTTTAAGAAATCTGAAAGCTATGACGGACTTAACCTTGATTCAATTCACAAGGAACTGAAATATTTCAACATGGAATGCGGAAAGCTTGCAAATGTCCTTTCAGGCTACATGAACTTAAAGCACCTTGATTCCGACGAGTTTTTTACATACCTGCACACGGGAGTTTCATTAAAATGGCACAACTGTGTTCTTGATGAAAGCCAAATGCTTATTTTAAGCGAATACATAACCGACACGGATTTGGAAAGTTCAATGCCCCTAAAACTTGGTGAGAACTACATTCCGATTATTTCAGTAAACAGTTTTCCTGGAAAAACCATTCCTGCCATGTTTGACATTCTGAACAGTGCAAAATGCGAGCTTCGGTGGTCTACAAGGTTCATCTGCTATTCACATGAGCTTGCTCTGAAGAAAATCGACAAGGCTGAAAAAAAGTTCCACGCCTCAAGAAAGTCCGTAAGTCAGTATCTTATGGAAATGACTGCACACGTATATTCAAACCGTGAAGATTCTGGAGCGGCAGCACAGGAAAGCGATGCGGCACAGGCTCGTGTAGACATTACCATGGGCGGAAACGGATTCGGAAACTACACTTCCAACATCATGGTATGGGACAAGGACTATGAGCGTGCCATGGAAAAGTCAAAGTATGTTTCAAGTCTCATAAACACAATCGGCTTTACTTCCAAAGAAGAAACCCTTAACGCACTTCAGGCATTCTGCTCCATGATGCCGGGAAACGTATACGCAAACGTCCGACGGCTTTTTGTTTCTACAGGAAACGCTTCCCATGTAGTGCCTTTAAGCTCAATTTGGAGCGGATTGAAGAACAATGACTTCCTTAGTGAAATTTCAGGAGTTTCAAAGCCCCATGTAATCTGCGCCACTGATGCCGGAATTCCGTTCTTTTTGAACCTGAACACAAGGGACGTCGGTCATCACTGGGTTTCAGGACCGACAGGAGCCGGAAAATCAACATACCTTGCACTGCTCGAAATCCAGTGGCTTAAGTATCCAAATGCTCAGGTAATCATTTTTGACAAGGACTTGTCTGCAAGGAATGTAACGGTCTGTGCAGGGGGAAAATACATTGAGCCTGGAAAGGACGATGTCGCATTCCAGCCATTGGCACACTTGGAAACTGAAGAAGAAATGCGGTGGGCTTCCGAGTTCATTGAATGCCTTCTGACGGAACAGAAAACTGTAATCACCGCAACCATGCGAAAAGCCATTTATCAGACCGTGCGGATTCTTTCTACAAAGGAGGTTGAATCCCGGACTTTGACTTCATTTTGTCAGTACTGCGACTACATAAATCCAAATACGCAGCAGAACGACATTGAAGATTCACTTTCCCCTTACTTGATCGACGGTCAGTATGGAAACCTTTTTGACCGTGTGGCAACTGACCTGCAGATGGGGTTCTGGAATATGTTTGAAATGGGAACGCTGATGAACATGAGTCAGGGTGCTGTTGCTCCGAGCCTTATGTATCTTTTCCGGGAATGCGAGAAGATGTTCAACGGAAATCCTACATTGCTTATCCTTGATGAAGCATGGGTATTCTTAAAGAACGAAACATTTGCAAGTAAGATTGTTGAATGGCTAAAAGTCCTCCGCAAAAAGAACGTGTTTGTTGTCTTTGCAACTCAGGAAATTGAAGATGCGGCAAAAAGTCCTGTTGCCTCAACAATTATTTCCCAGTGCGGTTCCAAGGTTTACCTTGCAGATAACCAGGCGACAACTCCCATGATGGCAGATGCCTACCGCCTTTTCGGACTTGAGCAGAGCGAGATTCTTCTTTTAAGCAAAAGCACGAAAAAGCATGACTACTTCTTTAAGTCCACTCTTGGAACACGTCAGTTCCAGCTTGACCTTGACCGGATTCAGCTTGGGGTAATCACCAATTCCGAAAAAGACCACAAGATTCTGAATGAAATAGAAAGGAAATACGGAAAGAATACCGGTAAGCCACTTGTCCTGGAAGTCCTTGAAGCAAAGAAAATCGACTGCAGGGAACTTTTTGACTAGGAAAAAATCAGAAATTTTCTGAAATGAAATTCAAAAAAATCCGCCGTGTGGCGGACTTTTAAGGAGTCGTTACGATTAAGTAATTGACACTAATCATAGGAGTCGTTTATGAAAAACAAACTCAAACCTTTAGTGCTTGGTCTTGTCCTATTATTGTCTATTTTCAACATTTATGCAAATTATCCCGTAATCGACATAAGTGCAATCATGACGGCAGTAAACCAGCTTTACACCATGTATGACGAAGTTGATTCCATGATTACTCAGGTTCAGCAGGGATACGAGCAGCTTCAGCGTGCAGTTGAGGCGGCTAAGAACTGGGAAATGGACTGGTCAAATTGGAACGGTGCTTTTGACGCTTCTTCTCCCGGTTCTGCATGGAAGAGCCTTGATATCCGTGGGGAACTTTTTGGAACTTTAAATCAGATTGACGCACTGCAGAACAGGATCATGGAAATTGAATCAATCTTTGACGACAAGCAGCTGCAGTTTCTGAACGGTTCCGGAGTTACGGTTACGGAACTCCTGGGCTTCAAGCACGATGCGGTAATCAACGGCATTGAAACCGGAGAATTCGCATGGAAGAACAACCTTAAGAAGGCATGGGGAAAAGTCCTTACTGCCACGGAAGATGACCTTAAGCAGTATAAGAAAGTCATGGAAGTAACCCAGTACATGACGGAAGTTGAGCGTGCAATGTGGAAAAAAACGCATCCTGGCTATTCCCCGGAGCAACACGCCGTTGCAAAGATAAAGGAAAAGGAAATAACGGACAAGCTCAAGCATGCTGTAATGCTTGCAAGCGAGGAAGCCCAGGAAATAATGAGCGAACACAACACCCTTGCTTCCTCAAACCTGATAAAGGAAATCCTTGAAAAAAACGAGCAGACCGAGCCTGAGCTTTTGCAGAAAATCGCACTGCTCCTGAACAACATGACTAACATCATCAACGACATGAGCCTTGAAGTCTACCGCTTCCACGGAGACGTTGCCCAGGCGTTCAACGACACCATGAAGGCAAGCAATATGGGTATCGGGCGGAACACTTCCGGCAACGTAACGATTTTTGATGAAGAAAAGATGAAGACAAAATACGACGTCCTGAACGATTACGTCATGGACAATGACTTTTAAATTTTTTATTTGGAGATATTTTATTTGGAGATATGAATGAATAAGGTGAAGTGTTTCATGTTTTCGCACAGAAAGCTTTTGGGATTCCTTTTGGTAATGCTGCTGTCTTCTGCAGGAGTTTTTGCAAAGGAACTTGAGTCAAACGATATGGCGTGGATTGACCAGCCTGTGTTTTCTGCCATGGCGTATTTTGAAGGAATGGTGGGTACATGGTGGAACTTTGCAAGCCATCTTGCATTCATTGTGGGATTGATTGGCTTTACATGGGAATGCATCCAGCTTTTATGGGGAACATCCGAAGTAAAGAAGTTTTTTGTTGGAAACATAATGAAATGGTTCATGTTTTCAATGCTCATGACGTTCTTTCCGGCAATTACAAGGACCGTGCAGGTTGTTGCAATTCAGGCAGGCGTTGATGCCGGTGCTCCTGCAATAAAGCTTGCGGAATCCAACATAACCGGGCTTCTGGAAAATGTTGAGGATATTTTAAAGCATGAAAAAAGTGAAATATTAAGGGACGGCTTAAAGGATGCCGCAATAAATACCGGCATTTCTGCCGCAAGCGGTGCTGCAATCTGGGCAGGAACTGCAATGATTAGTTCCGGTGTCTTAGCACCCGTAGGACTTGCCGTAATTGGAACAGGTCTCGTCGTGGGAGTAGTTTCAAATATCTATCACAGTAATAAGCATGCCCATACTGTCCGGCAGCTTGCAAACCTTGAAAAGTCAGGCTACGCAAAGAAGAAGGAATCCCTTTTAAGGATTTTGGGAACGGTTGACGAAAACGGGGACATAAACACAAAGGAAACAAAATCAAAAAAATATTTCCTTGACCTCTATGCAACCGATGACCAGGGAAAAAAGAGTTCTATTCTTTCTCCGGCGGCAATGTTCAAGATTACTCTCTTTAACGCACAACTTCTGTGGGAAAATTCATTTTCTTCCGGTTTTGAAAACATTCAGGATGAAAAGGGAGAAGTCGCAGTTGACCGCTCGGAAGAAACTACTACTGAGGCACAGAAGAAAGGCGGTTTTTTGAACAAGTGGAAGACAACCACTCTTCTTGAGATGGGCATTGAAAAGATAGGCTACTTTTTCATGAAGATAATCCTTATTCTTTTCATGCTCTTTACCATGGCTGCCTGCATAATCCAGTATATTATGGGAATATGTGAGTATACGATTATTTCCGTTGTGGGAATCATACTCATTCCGTTCCTGCTTTTTGACGGAACCAAGGACATTCCCCAAAAGCTTATTTCTACAATCCTGAATCAGGCTGTAAAGCTTGCCATGATTACAATGATGATGACATTTACAATCTACGTTCAGACGACCCTTTCCATAAGGCTTTTGAGCAATTCAGGAAACTTTAACCTTTCCGTAATGGCATACTTCTTGTTTTCTTTGCTTTTATGCTATATATTGTGTGCACACGCACCTCAGCTGGCACAGGCACTCCTTTCAGGACAGCCTCAACTTTCAATGGGTGAATTCGTCCGCTCTGCCGGTGCTGCCGTTGCATTTGGAACTGGAGCGGCACACATAGCGACAAGCGGTCTTTCTACCATGAGCCGTGCAGGACAGGAAGCCGTCAGGGACAGTTACGGACTTATGCGTAACCATGATGCAAAGCAGGCGGCTAAGAAAGGTGCAATGCAGGGCGTTCTTGATGCCGGAGGCTCAATGGAAGATGCCAAGGCTGCCGGTAAGGATGCTGTCAAGGCAAACAGGCAGGGACGGTATGCACAGAACTTTGAGAACCTCATGCGTGGCGGTTCTGGTTCAGGTGGCAGTGGCGGCTTCGGTGGCGGTATGTATAATTCCGGCTATGTCGGTGGAAAAGCTGATGCAGACAACAACTGGAATGAAGGAAATAATCTTCCTGCTAATTATGGAGCAGTTGACTGGCGTAACGCAGTGAATGAAAACGGCACCAACATGACACGGAAGGAACATGAAGCTGCCATGGAAAAGATGAACCGTGAAAAATACAAAGACCTGTATAATGGATATAAGAAGAAGCCTCTGCCCAAAAAGAGCGGAAACTTTTCTGCAACACCTCCCGAAGCACTGGAACGAAATCAGAAATTCAAGGACTACCTTCAGGGAAAGATACAGCTGAGCGACGAATATCTTCGCGGACGAAAAAATTAAGGGGAAAAGTTTATGAATAAAGAAGTAACACAGTGGGATTATAAAGGATTTAAATATGGAGACTTCGGAGGCTTTGAAGATGCCACGAATGAATTGAAGAAATTAGGCAAACAAGGTTGGGAAGCAACAGCAAATATTACTGATGGAAGAATTCTTCTCAAACGCCCGGTGGGTGTAATCAACATGGAGCTTGAAGAAACAGTTGTCCGTAAGCCAAACCGGGATGAGGTTTTTTCTTCCAACAGAAGCAATTAAAATTTAAGTTTTTTTTAGCATGCAGTCCGCCACGTGGCGGACTGCTGGTCTTGTTTTATTCCGAAAATAGTATTATTATTCAAGGTATTATAGTAGTTTAGATAAAATAATGGCAACGAATTGAACAATAATAGGAACGAGGAATAATACATGAGTATATTAGAAAAACTTCACCGCCATACGGAATCTGTCGTAGGGCTTTCAATTTCTCAGATAAAATCTTATTCTCCTGAAAAACTTCGTTCCCATCTTGAAAAGAAAAACAATAAGAAATTTACATTTACGACAGAATTTCCTGTAATCGGGCGTGGAAATGTCCTTAGGGAAAATTTTGTTACTTCAGAACAGCTGAATAAAGAAATTGATAAGATTTTAAGGTAACTATGTTCATTGTCGGAATCCTGACTGGGATAATTGCAAGCTTTATATTTACCTTTTTAACAAAAATCATAAAGTTCTAATTTATTCCGCCATCTGGCGGACTTGGATATGAATTATGAAAGAACTCTTGCAGGCATTAAACAATTATTTACAGCTTATAAAGCCATATTTTGCCGCCGCCGCTGGAATTATTTATGAAGCATGGAAATCAAGCGGAATAGTGGGAAAATTAGGCTTTGTTGTCATTGGAGCTACGGTTTTATTTATTTTTTGCAAACTGCTTTCACTTCCTTTCCGTAAAAAATCTGGAAAGAAAAAGAAAAGCTTTTCAGAAAATGTCAGAGCCAAGCCACAGTCAGATACAAAAACTGCAGCTGAGCCGCCTGCTCCAAAAGTAAAGATTACAAGTGCCTACAAAATCGACTGGTCAAAGCCCCCTGTAAGCGTGCGTAAAATCAACTGGGATGACGGAGTCAAGTCCGTAGAAAAAATTGACTGGAGCAAGGTGGACAGAAAATGACAGAAATTGTGCAGAAAATCCTTACCTTTCCCCAAATGCCTCAATTCTTTTCTGCCAGCTTAAAGAATAGGGTTCTATAAACTTCAGTGAATATCTTGAAAGTTCCTTCGTGCGGTTTTCTATGCGGCAGATTACAGCAGGCTGAATGACGGTTTCCATGGGGCTTGTAAAACGCATGGCTAGATAAACTACGCTTTCGTTTACCTTCAGCCTTGAACTTTCTCCCGTGAGCAATGCTCCATGAAAGGAAACGTTTGTTAAAATGCACCTTATGTTTTCTGTTTTTGAAATTATAAGACGCTGGTCAGCACGCTCAAGAAGAAAATCCTGCCACTTTTTCAAGCCTACGTCATAGCGTTCTTCACTCCGACGGTTGGATTTTTTTATAAGTGCGTTGTATTTCCTTATTTTCTTAACAAGGAATTTTGGAAGCGCTTCTAAAAATTCAATCCTGTATTCACCGATGTAATATGAATATGACAGTGCCTGAGTAAGGCATTTTACCAGGAAGAAACCTGAATCTGTTTCGATTATTAAAGTTCCAAGGGGAACAAGGGGCGAACTTGAAAAGCATATGAATTCTTTTTCTGAAATGCGTTCAATCTGCAATGATGAAGTTTTTCCATTTTCAAAATCAAAGACGATGTTTTTAATTTCAAGAAAATTCAGCACGTCCTTAAAAATTACCTGTGAGCCGGTTTCCATAGTCAACCTCGAATAAATTATTTGTAGCCGGCTTTTTTTCTATTTTTTTACTGTATTCCGTAAAGTCTGTGTAGCATTCGCACAAGTATTTTAAATTCAGTTCTGAGTGACGGTTCTGTTGGCAGAGCATTACAAGCTGAGCCCAGAATGCTATCGGAAAACTGAAACATTTTCCTTCCGTAAAGTCATTTATGAAGTCCAGTGACATTTTAAATCGGTCAAAGTTGCGTCCACGGAGTTCTGCAAGAACCTGACGGCTTTTGTCTACGTTCCAGAAAGTCTTGTTTTCAATTTTCTCAATGGAATTTTCCTTTAGCGTAACGTAAAGCCTTCTGTGATTTTTAAAATGAAAGAAAAGGATTAAAACCTCATCTTCGTTAAATGAAATTCTATATTCAGTTTCCTCATCTTCAAGACGGATAAAAGAGCCTTGTGCAAAGCATGTAAAGGGATATGAGGAATCTTCTTTTGGAATAAAGGCTGAAATTTCATTCATAGATAGAATTATAGAATAAAAAATTTCATAAAACAATAAAAACAATAAATCTTCTTAATTTTCATTGACTTTTAGAATTTGAAAGGGTTATAATTCAGGCAAAGGAAACGCATCCACATAATGATTATTCTCTTTTTTAGATTTTTCTAAAAAGAAATATGGAGTTCTTATGTGCTGTGTTTTTTTTATTTTAATGTTCCTCGGTTTATTTTAAAAAGGCAGTTACGCTTGTAGTTTACGGCGGAATGTCTTTTTTGTTTTAAATTTATTTTTTTAGAGGTGAAAATTATGGAAATGTCAAAGGAAGAAAAAGAAGCGAGGTTCAAGGAGAATGTAAAGAATCTTTTTGAAACCAATGCAAAGAAAATGCTTGAAAACGTGCAGAACGGAAAGGCCGTGTTCCTTCCAAGCGAAAAGGCACTTGAAAATGTAAAGGGCGAAAATTCTCCCCTTGTCCGCTATCCTCATCTTGTCAGAAAGGCTGTGGACGGAAAACCTGTTACGGGCATGACGCAGATTCTTGCACAGCAGGCACTGTGGGACATGAAAATTGACAGCAAGGGAAACAATTTTGACATCATTACTTACGGTCAGGTAAATAAAATCGGTTCAGTTCTTGTCAAGGATGAAACCGGTAGGCTGCCTGCCGCTTTTAAATGAAAAGGGAGAAGCCGGATACTATGACGTATACTCTGCAAAGGATGTAAAGGAGCAGAACCTTCTTCCTAAACTTCCTGCACGCCGCAACTATACCCTTCAGGAATACAGGACTGAAAACGGAAACATTGAAGAATATCTTGGAAAATATCTTGCCGCTGCAAGCCAGGGTGCAAAATTCATTACTACAAAAAAAATTGCAAGCGAATTCAAGGCTAACTTTGCAAAGGAACTTTCCGAACAGATTGAAAAAGGCAACTACGCTTCTATCATTGAAATCGGAAAGAAAGCAAACGAAGTGTGCCGGAATACACTGCGATCTAAATACGGAAGGGATGTTGAAAACAAGAACGAGGCAAAACTTGTGCAGAATCATAAAACCGAAAAGGTAAGTGAAAAGCAGCCTGAAAAAAATAAGGGATTTTCAATGGCAGACTGACAGAACTCTGCCTGATTTTTTAAGAATTTATTGCAAGTCAATTTATACTAACGAGAACATTTAATACCAACGAATAGAACGATTTATAGCAACGAGAACCTTTATGAAAACATTTTGCATTTTATGCAGGAATTGAAAGCATAAAAGCCGTTGTTCCTTCCTTAAACAATCGCCTTCCTTTCAGTTCCTGCCTTTTTGGAACTTATGGAAAACAAAGAAATAAAAGAAAAACTTTCTCAAGAAGATATTGAATACATTCATTCAGAAGAATTCATAAATAAATTCGGTGACTGGGAAAAGGCTAACCGACTGGAAAAATTAAAGGGAGCTCCAATAATCGAAAAGGACGACAGAATCATTTTAGACGGTGAAGATATTACTGGCATGGTTGAAAGCCTTATTGATTACCAGGACCGAAGGGGCATTCAAGGACTTGAAAAAGAAATTGGACAATTTATAAATGGTGAATATAAAAATAATGATACGAATTTAATATTCTCTGTATCAAATAAAAATGCAAGGGAAATTGCAAATCATCATTATTTTTTCAAAGAGCATATTCAATCGATGCTTTATGTTCCTGAAATTATTGAAAAAGGAACATTCATAGGCGAAGTTGAAAATCAGAATGTTGAAAAGCATCGCAACATAAAAAAATATCTGTATTTTGCAACAGGACTAAAAATAAACGGAAATGATTATACTTGTAAATCAGTTATAGGTGTTGACGATAGAAAAAACTACTACTATGACCAAAGCCTTTCAACAATAGAAAAAGGAAGATTGGTAGATAATATTTTAAATAAAGAAAGGCTCGAAGCAGTTAACCCAATAAATCGTCAGGATAGCTCCGAACCTACAAAAGAAAAGCCCGGCATCGTGTCCTCGTTAATAACACAAGGGGAGGTCGGACTTTCAGAAGAACAGAACAGAAATCTGTCGCCGTTAATAACACAGCGGGAAACTGAACTGCCCTATGTCTACGAAGATAAACGCTTAATTCAAATCTGTCAAGTTCCGCAGCTGCCTTACATGGAATTCGATGCTGCCACAAAACAGTGGCTTCCTACAAAAGAAACCATAGAAGCTGTAAAAGAAGACCGTCTTTTTGTTGAAAAAGTCGGTCAGGAATACCAGATAAAAATCAACGACATCACAAATAAATCCAACATACAAGGAGCAACCGCTATGAATGAAAATGAAAAATCAGCAGTAAAAAAAATGGACGAGGAACTTGAAAAAACAATCCTCCGGGAACATCAGGAAATGGAAGAACTTGAGGCAGAGGCTGCCGTTGCAAAGGCGGTGGATGAATCCGTTCAGGATATTGCGGAAGAAAATGGTTCTAAAAGCCTGCTTGGAAAAATCCTTGATGATAAGGAAAAGAAAGAAAAGGAAAATATCCTTGAAGAAGAAAATATTCCGAACAATGTTTTTCTTTTAAACCGGAACGATGAACTTTCAAATGAAGTTGAAAGCTCTGCAATTACGGATTCTGTTTTCTCTGCAAACGAAAGTGAAAGGTCAGTCTACGATGAAATTCCAAAAATCTTTGAAGACCTGAACACTCACTTTAATGAATCCGTAAGGGAAAAGGAAAACTGGGACTTCCGCTACAAGGGAATTAAAATCGGCGAAGTTTCAAAGGACGGTTCAATAAAATTCTGTGAAAATAAAAAACTTTCTGAACTTAACCTTGACCTTGAAAAAATCAAGGAACAGATTTCCCTTACTTCCTTTGCAAAGCGTGAAAATTTTTCTTTTGAAGAAAACTGCAATCTTGGAGAAGACAAGAGGGAAGAAAAATATGTAAAGATGTTTGAGGAACAACAGAAAATCGAACTTGAAAAGGAAATTGATAGCGAAGAAATGAAGTCCGAAAGTTTTGCCAAAGATTTTGCTCAAAAAATACAGAGTGCAAATCTTGAAGAAGTCAATTCACTTTTTAATAACGCAAGGGAACAGAACATTGATATGTCTGAAATTTCTGATTTTCGGGATGAAAAGGGAAACAATGTCTTACATCTTGCAGCAAAAAATCCAAATCTTACACCTGAAATGCTTACTGTTTTTCACAAGAACCTTGGAGCAGAAAAATCAACGGAACTTTACTTTGTCAAAAACAAGGAAGAGAAAATTCCCCTTGACGTAAGCCGCTCTGAAAATTTTTTGCCGGATAAAAACGTAATCTTTGAAAAAACTTTCGGAAGCAAAAAACAGTTTTTTGACATGCCCAAGCCTTTTACTGCAATGAGCATTGGAAGTTCTGTAGCCCTTGAATTTGAAAAGAATAAAAATCTGGACAAATTCAATATTGATAACGCTGCCTTTAATTCCGTTATGAAAAAATCATTACAAGACCAGATGACACAGCGTAAAAATCTTATTGAAAACTGGGACTTCAGGAATGATTCTGAAGGAATTGCCCAAGCCTTTGAAAACAAGGGTGTTTCCTTTGACGAAAAGACACGCTCGAACATTATTTCCTATGACTTCGTTCATTTTGCCGGTGGTGAAAAGAAAGTCCTGGACCGCATAAAGCTTTCTGAAAACAAGGATGGGCTTTCAATTCTTGAAAGTTCAAACACAAACCTTACTGCCCTTGTGGAACGCAATTTTAAAATTGAAAAGGATAAGAATTACAAACTGTTCCGGGATATTTCAAATACTACTGCATTCATGAATGTTTCCGGCAGAAACGAGCCCACGCCCAATTACAAGGAATTTCCACAGGACTACATGAAGCAGAACGGATATTTTCCGCCAATGCTTGTTCAGAACGCCCGGAATGAAAACGGCGAAAAATCTGTTTTAGTTGCCGGAAAGGACGAGTTCGGAAATCCGTGCGAATACAGAATGAACGAAACTCAGATTTCAAACATAATCCACAATTCCATGAACTACGCTGCAAAAAACGGCGAAAAAGTTGATTTTCTGAAAGACAAGAATGTCGTTCCTTTAAGCCACATCGACTTTATAAAGAACCACGACCCGAATGCTGACATCGGAACTGCGTTCAGGGACAGCCTGAATTCCTTTGAAAAGCAGCATCAGACAAAGGTTTTTGCTCCGTTCGTAAAGGAACAGGAATTCAAGCAGAAAATGGAGCAGGAAGCAAACCTTGAAAAGGCGAAGAAGCTTGCATACGAACAGAATCAGACTTTAGGCGGAATGGAACGCTAGGAAAATTACAGGAATACAAGAGAAAAGGACGTTATATGCCTACAGATGATGAGCTTAAAGACTATGAAAGGTGGCAGGATATAAAATCCTGGGATAGCAACGAGATGTCTGAAATGGCTGATTATGCAAGGAGCTAAATTTCAATCGGTGATGATTCCTGGCGGCCATCCTATATGCTTTATCTAATTCAAAATGAAAGTGCAAAAAGAGGATTTAAAATAACAAAAAAGATGAAAGAATTTGAAAAAATCGGCGCAACAAAAGAGAACGTGAACAAAAATATCGAAATCATTACATCAGCACAGGGCTTTGCAAATTTAAAATTCAGCGAAAAACCAACAGAAGAAATCCGGAACATTCTCCGTGAAAACGGCTGGTATTATTCCAGGAACAATAATGTCTGGTATCCGTCCGTAAAATCAAAACAGAGGACAGTAGAACTTTCAAATCAGTTTGCAGAAGATTTAATCAGCCAATTTGGTGAAAAGCCACTTGAAGAACAGCTTGATAAACACATTGAACAGATGGCGGCAAACGGCGGAATGAGCGAAGAAACAATTTCAATGCTTGCAGAAGAAGATGAAATCCACAGTGCGGAACTTTACGAAGAAGAAATGCAGGATAAGGCAGAGCGTGAGGAAGAGCATTCTAAAATCAATGTGGAAGAATTGAAAGCAAGAATTTCAGACTGGTCATCGGAAGAAACTTTTGAAGAAGCTGAAGGACTTTCAAAGCAGGAAATATTTGAAAAATATGGAACTGAAAAACTTCCGATTGCTACAATTCCGAATAATTTTTTACAGCTTTTTGAAAACGGAAAAATAAAGATTCAGGATAACTATGTCTATTCAAGTAAGGGATTTTTTATTGACCACATGGTAAATCATCATCCAGAACTTGATACTCAAGATTACCTTGCAATGCAGGATATTATAAATAATCCAGAAAATGTTTATAGGGATAATGAAACTGGAAATATTGTTTTTTCGCAAATAAAGAATAATAAAAATGATGTTGTAGTCTTAGGAACTGACAATGATAAACTTATTCTTTATAGAAGTTGTTTTTTACGGCGAAAAATGCCACATAAATACGAAGAAATTGATTTGCAGAAAATAAAAGAAATGTCATTGGAAGGCAGCCTCTCATCTTCCATCGAGCCTTCTGAAAATCAGAAGTCGGCAGTGGCTTTTTCTGCTCTTAACGACAATTCAAATATATCACAATTAAAAAATTTGTCAAATAATGCTCAAAGTACAATCGACCTTTCCGGCAACAATATTGAAATCCCTGTTAAAGAAAAAGCAACGGTGGATTCTCTGCCGGAAATAATGACAGAAAGAGAGCCTGAATATCTTGAATCTGACCATTCCGTTTCTGGGCAGCAGATTCTTGAAACAATGCAGATGATTGCAGAAGAAGAAGTTACTGAAATCGAAGAGAACTTTGCATACAAAAATCAGGAAAACGAAGAAACTGAAAATTACATCACGGAAGATGAACTTGAAGCATTTAAGGAAATTGTTCCGCTTGCTCAGTATGTTGCAACCCTTGACCTTATAACAAACAGTGAAGAAAAGGAATTCTTCATACATAAGGTTAAGGAAATTGTAAAGAACGTGGAAGCTGCTCCAAAAATGGAAAAAACTGACGGCAAAAAAGAACATCCCCTTGTCTTAAAGTATTTTCACCCTACAGGAACACAAGCCCTTGTGTGTGAAATCGGAAAACACGGAGAAGCATACGGCTATCAGATTTTAAACGGCGACCATCAGATGGCGGAATGGGGATACATAAACCTTAACGAACTTAAAAACATTCCCGGAATGGAAATTGACTATCACATTGATGAAGGAATGAGCATTGAACGCTATCTTTATTCAGAAAATCCAAAGGAGTATCCTCAGTATGCAGAACTTGCTGGAAATGAAAACAATGAGCCTTCAGTTGAATCTTTTAATCAAGCAGAAATTGCAAAACAGGAAAATTTTAAAAGTACCAGAGAATACGAAAAAAATCATGAAAATAACACTGCGCAAAACTTGACAGAAAGCGAAACAAGACGCAATATTATGGAAGAAAGTTTGCAAGAAAATGACGTTTTGGAGGAACAGAATTATGGAAGAACAGGAGAAAATTTTAGTAACGGAACAGGAAATTTACGAACAGAACATCAGATTCTTTCGGGCAGTGAAGGTAAAGACACTGGGCGACCATACAATGAAGGAAGTGGAAGCCATGATATGGCACAATTCAACGATACCAAGGAAACCTCAATGGGAAGAGATTCCAGACTGGAACGTAGCACCTCTGGATCTGATTCATTACCAATGGATGGAACTTCCGCCTCAGATGAGCAAGGCAATGGGGCAGGACAAAGTGAAGCTGTTTCAGCAGACTTGTCCCATCCCAATGGACAAATTTCCAAAGACATTAAGCCAGATGACAGCACCGGAAGCAATAGCACAGGCGGAGGAAATCTGCAAGCGGCAGAACTGGAAGAGGAACTACGCACAGCTCATGGCGGCACTGAACAATTACGAAATGGAACTTTCGTATCAGAGCTAACAAAAAAGGAAATGAAAGATGTCCGTTCTGAAGTAAAGAAAATCCTTGAAAATAAAAAGAAAGGAGAGGAATGGACATCTAGTGAACTTGCCCTTGCCCGGCTTTATGAGGGCGGTGGCGGACTTAAAGAGAAGGACGCAACATCAAATGAAATCTTAAACGCATACTACACGCCTTATAAAATTATTGATGCAGTCTGGAAACTTGCGGATTCATACGCACCTAATGCCGTTACAGTTCTTGAGCCAAGTTCAGGAATCGGGCGATTTGCGGATAACCGTTTACACAATGAGTTTACACTTCGGGAACTTGATGAAACTTCATCAAAACTTGCAAAAGTTCTGCACCCGGATGCAACTGTAATTCCCGGAGCATTCCAGGCACAGTTCTTTGATGAGACAGGACGTGTTAAAAAAGAAAACTACGAGCTTCCAAAATATGACCTTGTAATCGGAAATCCGCCATACGGCGAAAACAAAAACGAATGGACTGGACGAGGTGAAGGAAGCGAACATACCCGATACGACCAGTATTTCATTGAAAAAGCCCTTGATTCATTAAAGGATGAAAACTCTGTCTTAGCCTTTGTAATTCCAAGCGGCACTTTAAATAGCGGCGTAAACCGAGGAAAGGAACTCATCGCTTCTAAAGGCGTTTTAGTTGATGCCTACAGACTTCCGAACAACGCATTCCCTACAACACAGGTTGGAACTGACATTGTAATTTTCAAGAAAGGTGCAATGGATGTAAACAATTTGTGTTCAAATTCATTCTTTGAAAAACATCCTGAAAAAGTTTTAGGCGAAGTTTCAACTAGAAGCGGACGCTTTGGAGATGAATACTGCGTAAACATTCCAGAAAATGAAACTCTCGACACTCTTCTTACAAAGATTGATTCCGACATTAAAAACCGTGGAATTGACCTTGAGATGATTCACGAAAATCAGATTAAGAATCACCTTGAACTCATTGCTGAAAAAAACAGGAATGAAGGGAAAACTGCTGCTGCTGCTTCAAAAGAGAAATCAAACATTGAAAAACTTCTTGAAGAAGCAAAAAAAGACAGCCTTGAAATAGTTCATCTTTACAATGCTATTGGAAATGGAAAAGTAAAGGTTTCTAAAAATCCGCTTTCAGAAATTAAAAATGACCGTGGACGGAACATTTACGGATTTTCTTCCGGCTATGACATTAAAACTAAAAAAGCCTTTGTCACTTACCGAGATGAACTTCTTGCAACGATTGATGAAAACGGAATTATTACAAACGCATTCAGTGAGGAAGATTTTAAGGAACTTTCTCCGGGAAAGCGTGAGCAGGTTTCAGAATACATAAGCCGTGCTTCAAAGGAAACTGTATTCTTAAATGAAAATCTTTTAGGTATTCATGAAGGTAAGTATTACCTGAACAACGCAGGCACAAGAACTGCATATATGATTCACGCAAAGCTCTTTGATTCAAAAAACAAAGTTCATCTTGATGACTTTGAGCTTTCAAATACTTTAGTTCCGGCTATTACGGCAGAAAAATCAAATCTGGACGACTTTGACCTTAGAGATTTCAGGTTAATGAATGAACGGAATTCTGATTACGGATACTCACGACTTTATAAAAGCCGTCTTTTCTATCCGAAATTTGAAACCATTTATCCTGAAAACGGAAACTTTGATTTTAATGCACTCCTGGACGAAATAAGTCAGAATGAAATGACCATTGAAGACAATAATCCAGTCCCTGATTTTAGGAATACGAGTTATGAAGAAGATGAAAAAAATCTTGCGCTTTACCGTGAAAAAATTTCATCCCTTGTGCTTGAAAATTCTTCCGTAAAATCTGTTGATGAATACATTCAGAAATTAAAGGAAAAGAATTCTGAAATTTCTGAAATCAGGAAAAATAGAACTGAAAAGATACTTTCAGAGAGAAATGCAAATCAGGAGGCAGAAAATCTTTACGGCAGCTTGTATTCAGAAGTATTCAGAACTTTCCAAAATGAACTTTGCAAAGCCAATGGTAGAAAAATTTGTGGGTTCATATTTAGTTGAAAGCCGTCAGAATGAAAAAAATCCATATCAGATTAACGTCTACATCGACCAGAAAAGGAAATTTTCAGTTCTCCAGGATTCTTCAAAAAATGTAACCCTTGTTTCCTACAACAACGAAAGGCTGCCACTTTCTTTTATAAAGGCAATGTATGAACGCTTCGGGGAAAGGTTTTCTGTCAGTGATGTGTCGCCGTTTGAAGAAAAAATTCTTTCTTTGGACGACATTGTAAAAGAAAATCAGAAAAAGAGTGCTTCTAAGGCTCTCTGTAAAGTGGCAGAAAAATCTCTTGTAGAAATCTTTTCTGACCGTGAGCTTGATTCTGAACTTAACTTCGAAATTGAAAAACACAAGGCAAGAATTGTTCAAAAAGGAACTCACAAGCAGGTTTTCTTTGACGGTTCAAAATATGCTGCCCTTGATTTTGAAAAAATCACGCAGAAACTTACAGTCAACAACGAAGTCTATAATTCAGGCTTACAGGATTTTGTTTCTGAAAAAACTTCTGAACTTAATCCTGACTGCAAGGTTAAAAGGGACTTTACAATCAACGGAAAGCGTTACATTGATTCTGACGGAAAAACAAAACTTGCTCCGCCAAAAAGTCCACGTTACAGCCCGAAACAAGAAGAGTTAATGACAAACAAGGACTTTGCTTCCCTTTACGGCTCAAAATGGAACGAAGACGAACGCATTTTCTTTGAAGTTTCTGACGGCTTCGGTGGCTACATCAATTTAAACCGCTTGAATGAAGAACAGCAAAAAATTTTACGGCAGAGTAAGAACTATGTTGAAGAATATCCAAATAAGTTCATTCACCGGGAATTCTATGCTTCCGGGAACATTTACAAAAAGATTGATAAACTTGAAGAAGATTTTTCTTCGGGCAAAGTTTCTTTAGAACTTTATGAAAAGAATTTGAAAATACTTAAAAAAGCAGTGCCGAAGCCTGTCCGCAATGCTGAAATTTCAATTCTTTCTTCAACGGTTTCTGACTATGAAATTAACGGTGAAAACATTAAGGAATCTTTCCTTGCATGGGCAGTAGGTCGGGACATTGAAGGCTCTGGAAATACTTTGGACAGCATTGATGACTTTTCTAGCAGCAATGTAAAGCGTGAAGAAATTCCTTCAACAATCAACTGGAAGGATGTCTACGACTATGTAAACGGAATTGAACTTGCAAAGATTTCAGGTGATGAACTTTCTGAAAGGCAGAAGAACAAGCTCCGCTCACAAAAAATGAACGACAGAAAATTCTGTGCTGAAAAACTTTTTTCACGGTTCTTGAATGAAGGACTTTCAAAGGACGAGCAGGACAGGTTCTGGAATCAATACAACAGGATAAACCATGCCATAAGAACCCCGGACTGGTCAAAACTTCCCCTTTACATTGAAGGCATGAATAAATACAGAAACGGCGTTGAGTTCAAGCTATATGACCAGCAGATTAAGGGTGTTTCATTCCTGTGCAACAAGGGAAACGGACTTTTAGCCTATGATGTCGGAGTTGGAAAAACTGCGGCTGGAATCGTTGCAACCGTAAACCAGATTCAGACAGGAAAGGCAAAGCGTCCTTTAATCATCGTGCCTAAAACCGTAATCAGCCAATGGGAAAGCGACATTCACGAACTTTTCCCGGATGTTCAGGTAAATAACCTTGATAACCTTTCGAGCAGGGCTATTGCAAACTTCTATGACGGAAAGCACGGCTTGAATATTCCGGAAGGTTCAATCACCCTTGTAACCAAAGAAGCACTGAACAACATCTCGTTTACTGAAAGCACCAAGGATGAAATGCTTAAAGATTTTCAGGACTTAACAGGCGTTTCAAACGAGCAGTTTTCGAAAATGTCGGACAAGGAAAGAGAAGATTATAAAAATAAGCTCCGTGATTTGTTCGGACAGGCAGAAAAAATTGACAGCAAGGATTTTGTTTTCTTTGAAAACTGCGGATTTGACAATATTACCGTAGACGAAGCCCAATATTACAAAAATCTTTTTAAAGTGCCACGGACAAAACAGGCTAATGAATTTGCCGGAATGGGAAGCGGTAAGCCTAGTAAGCGTGCCGTAAGGAAGCGGTAAGCCTAGTAAGCGTGCCGTAAAGATGTTCGTAATCAGCCAGCAGATTCAAAAGCAGAATGATGGACGGAATGTATTCTTACTTTCTGCAACGCCATTTACAAACAGTCCGAGTGAAATCTATTCAATGCTCATCTACATGGCTCGTAAGGAAATGGAAGAACAGGGAATCAAGAACTTCTATGACTTTTGTGCAAAGCATATCAAGACCCAGTATGAACCTGTAGTTAAGCCAAACGGTGAAATTGAATATGCAAATGTAATCAAGAGTTTTAACGAACTTGACGCATTGCAGGATTCACTTTTAAGACAGTTTATTGACAAGGTAGACGGTGAGGAAGCCGGAATTGTCCGTCCGAACAAGCATACGCTCCTTTCAAAAATGGAAGCAACACCGCTCCAGAAGGAAATCTTTAATTTCTGTACCAATGTGTTAATGGAATACGACCCGAAAGAGGACACAAATCCTGATCACGATGATGAATACAAGCGTCATCATTCCGGAATGATTCTTGAAGCAATCAACATAATGAGGACAGCCTGCCTTTCCCCGGCTCTCGTAAACGCAGAAAAACTTGTTGACCCTTACACAGAAAATCATTCTGGAATTGTAGTTCCGGAACTTGATGATGTTGTTGAATGTTCTCCAAAGTTAAAGCTCGTTTGCGATACTGTGGTAAAAAACTGGAAGGAAAACCACACCCACGGACAGCTTATTTTCATGCCCCAGGGAACTGTTGCATATCCGAAAGTCGTTGAGTATATGGTAAAGCAGGGCGTGCCAAAGGAAGTTTTTGCAACAGTTGATGGAACCACTGCAAAAATCGGCGGAAAGTCCGTAAAGATGAGCAAGAATGATGAAGAAAACGAACAGGTTCGCACTGTAGTTGCAAAGGCATTCAACGACAGGGAGAATCCGTGCAAAATCCTAATCGGAAGCGATGCAATCAAGGAAGGAATCAACCTGAACGGAAATTCAATCGCAATGTATAACTGTATGCTGGGCTGGAATCCTTCGGATGCAATTCAGGCAGAAGGTCGTGTATGGCGGCAGGGAAACAGGCAGGGAGATGTGAATATTGTCTATCCCCTCATTTACAATTCCGTAGATTCCTTGATTTACCAAAAATACGATGAGAAGAAAAGCCGCATTGATGCCCTTTGGGAAAAATCAGACGGTGAAGATAAGAAAATTAACCTTGCGGAAATCAATCCTGCGGACTTGAAATTTGACTTAATCAAAGACCCGGTAAAGCGTGCAAAACTTGAACTTGGGGGCGAAAAGGAAAAGGTAAGACAGGAAATCTTAAACATAAGGAATTCTGTCTTGAACTTTGAAGGCTATGTAAAGAAACTTGAAGCATTGACAGAAACTCTCCAAAGCCGCCGGGAACAGAAAGCCGACTACATTGCAAACTACAGGAATGCTCTTTTTGAAGGCAAGGGAACACGCACGGAAGAAGAACAGAAAAAGGGAATTGAACGCTATGACGCTTCCATCTTGAAAGCTGAAAATTCCATAAAGGCAATGCAGAAAAAGATTGACGGTGAACTCAACAAAAACAACAAGGTTTATACAAAGGAGACATTCAAGGCTGAAAAGCAGAATGAAATTGAAATTCTTGAAAAAAAACTAAAGACCTTTAACAGCCCGGAAGTAATGCAGCCGATTATCGATAAATATCGCATTAAACTTGCAGAAGAAGCGGTATTAAATCTTTCCGCCGAAGAAAAAAATCCTCTGGACAAACGCATACAGGCAGTTTTGCGACCTGCATATTTTACACAGTGGGAGCGTAAGAATGAGCGTGCCGAACTTTTGATCCAGGGTGAACTTGATAAGATTGATGAGTTGCAGAAATCTTTAGACGCTGAAAACGAAAGTGAAACACGACAGGAAATCAAGGAAATAAAGCAGAACATTGCCCACCTGCGGAATGAAAACAATGAGTTTAGGGCTGACTGGATGCATAAATATGGTGCGTATGATATAGCCTTGAAATTTTGGAATGAAACTCATATTGAAATTGAACCTGAAAAAGAAAAGAAAGTTCTGCACAATGCAAAAGTTGAAGATGTTCAGAATGAAACTGTTAAATACTCGCCAAAAATCCAAAAGGCGGAAAAACTTGAAAGCACAATAACTCCGCCAAATGGCGGACCAGCAGCTTCTGAAAAGAAGGCAGAGCCGAAACTTACGAAAGCTGAATTACAGGGCTATCTTTTTGATATAGATGATTCCAATTCACTTATTCATAAAGAAATTAAACCTGCAGAAAAAGCTGAAATCAAGGCAGTTGAAAAGCAGCCGATGGACATTTCAAAAACTGACAGCTTTACAAAAATCGACTTTGATTTTAAGGAAGAAAAGGGATTTTCTTTTGGCTATCTTAAAAAATGCGGACTTATTCCGCCATGCAAGCCTGAAAATAACGGCATGGTAAAGGTTATGGGCGAGGACAAGACTGAATACCTTATGACAAAAAGGCAGGTTTCCCACATGGTGGACAATGCAGTATTCCATGCAAAGAATCACCTGCAGATTGATGTTGCAGAACTATCAAAGTCCGTGCCGGAATATAGAAAGCAGTTTTTGAACGATACTTTAATGGAAGTAGGTCAGGAACGCATGACAATTTTGCGTAACAGGCAGAATGAAAACAAAACTGAACTTAACAAAAGTATTGAACAGAACAACGTCAGCGTAAGCCGAAGCTAAAAAAAATAGCCGTCAGCTTAAAAACTGGCGGCTATTTTAGAAAAAGTTTAGGAAGATCAGACTGGCGAAAGTGCCGAGCCTGAATAATTCTTAAACGAAAATTTTGAAAGGCGTTTTTCTTCTTTTGCACGTTCTGCCTCAAGTTTCCTGTGCTGATAGGATTCTTCCATATTGAGCCAAAGTTCCTTTGAAGTATCGAACACCTGTGCAAAGGAAGATGCAATTTCTTCAGTTACTGGCTGTCTTGCCTTTAGAATTTCGGAAATAGTTCTGACAGGAATATTTGACCTTGATGCAAGTTCCTTCTTATTCCATTTGAGAGCCTTCATGTATTTTTCAAGATGTTTACCAGGATAAACATTGTAAAATGGACAGAGTTCTTTAGCCATATTGTGCCTCGTACTTATTGATAATGACTTGTCAAATCAAGGATGTTGACAACCTTTACTTCTACTTTAGTATCATCAATCCAGTCGATACTAAGCTCCAATCGCCACTTGCGGTTTAAACGCATGGAATATTTTTTAGTTCCGCTTAAATGCTCAAAATTGTATGCAGGATGCTTCCATATATCATGAATGGAAACTGCATCTTTTAGGAATTCTACAGCCTCAATAAATTCCTCGATTATATTCTTTGGAACTTTCTTATATTTTTTTGATTTACCGGTTTCAAAGAGTTCTTCGAGATTTTTATTTTGAAAGGTTGTTTCCATTGAGATTAAGTATAATAACAAAATAATTGTCAGTCAATTTTTAGGAGAATTATTGTCAATCTGCTTTTTTTTTTGTATAGTAGTTATCAAGCTAAGCAAAACTAATTGACTTTGAGCTGACAGATGGATATTCTAAGAACAGTCTTATTTTTCTAAGGTAAGATTTTCTTTTTTCTGCCTGTTCAACTCTGGGGTTCAGGTTTTATGAATTCTAGCTTGTTTTGTTCTTCGACTCAGGCAATATGTCTTTTTTTTTGCAAGATTAAAAATTGAGGCGTTTTTAATCTGTAGCTCCAGCCTTAAAAAAAATCATAACGAGGAACAATTTATGAAAAAATCTCTTGGAATTTTAATGGGTGTATTGTGTCTTTTTGCATTTTCGTGTGCAGATCCGTCTGTAGAAAAAGAAGTTGATTTAACTTTTTCACTTCCAGCTGTTTATAAAACAAAAAACAGGAATACAAAAAATAGAAGCAATGAATATGGAGATTATACGGTTTCTAACAGAATTGAAATTACACTTAATTCTGATAATTCTTATGTCTTGAAAGATATTGATGTGGCGGTATTTTCAAAAGTTGCAAGTGCGTATTCATCAGAATTTATTAAGGGAAAAGAATATGAGGATGTTATTTTGGGTAACAAAGGCACTTTTACTTTTGATAAAGAATCAAGCACAGTTTCATTTTTGAAAACAACCTACTTTGACTCTTCAGAACAGGATGATTCAGTTAACGGTGATGATATGTCGACATGGAAGGCAGTTGAAAGCGGTGGAAATAACAGTTTTACAATGGATTTCTTAACAAGTACTTCATCAGTCTGTCTTAAAAAGGATTCTGACTATTTTTACAAAAAATAAATAGGTTACTTTAGATTGCTAGAAAAAGGGACTGTTCATCTTGGACAGCCCCTTTTTTTTATTCTATTTATCCGTAACCGTCATTTTTTCTTCTGTCGGAGAATCATAAACGCTATATGAAACACCTTTAATGGCTCTTTCCGTTACCCATTCGTAACCTGACCTTTGCTTTTGATGGCAGTTTCTTTCATCAAGATAAACTGGAATTTCGGTTTCCTGTGTTTTTCCGTTGGCATTTTTCCACTTCAATGTAATTTTATATACAAGTTGAGATGAAGTTACGGCAGTATTTGCAGTAATTCTCTTTATTGCAGATACATACGGATAAAATATTTCACCATTGTCATGATTGAATCTGGAGTCCCCGTTTCCAAAATTAAATGATGGAAGATAAAAGCAATAATTTTCCTGAAATTGTTTTACAGAAAATACCTTTCCGTCCAAAGATTTTACACGAATTGAAGAAGGTGATGTTACTATTTGAGTTTCACCCTTTTTTAGATTGACAGTCCTGTTATTACAGTGTCCTGTTGTTGAAAGTTTAAACAATTCCGAGCCTTTATTACGGACTATATAATCACATCTTGCATGGCTATCTCTATTAAGAGCAGGTCCAGAATGCCAAGTATCAAGATATTTCTGATTTGTAACGCCGTCGAAATTGCCTTCGACATTTGGAGCATAACCTTCAATAACCTTATATTCATAAGCAAAGGTATCAGTTGAAGAGACAAAACGTTTTGTATTTACATCAAATGAAACTTTTCCGTCGTTATAGACTGCTGCACCTTCAATTTTTAAGTCAGAATAAGTTGCTCCCTCTTCCTCAAATCCGAATTTAAGGTTTACTCCTTCGCCATCTCCAATATGCAGAATTTGAGAATTTTTATCATAGTAGCTGAAATTTCCTGTTGATGTAGAAACTTCAATAATCGGCGTAAGATTTGAATAGTATGAATTTACTAAAATCTGCTGTGTCCCGATGATTGACTTTGTTTCATCGGATATATACGGATTTTTTGCAGTAACAATCATGTCTACAGAACCTTCGGCGACAGGACTTACTTTTATTGTTCCAGTATAGTAGCCGTCAGTATCAGGCTCTAAGTCATAGGCAACTTCAATAATTTTATCGCTATATCCAATTAAATCATTTTTACATTCTACGGAAACATTTGCCTGTGGACTTGATTTGAATGTAAAGCTTGCAGGCTGTTTTGGACTTGTAGAAAGTGAAGCCTTTGAAATCCTAAAATAATAATCCCACGCACAGATAATCTTTACCTGAGCAATGCTTCCGCTTGAAGACTGAATCATGCAGGTTGTTGTGGCACTTTCGCCAGTCCCTGTTGAAATTCCCGTAATCAAAAGTTTTCCTTCACCTCCGGAATGTCCCATGTCCTCGACGGATACATATTCCTTGCCGCTTGAATCGTCTGCATAATAGTTTACGGTTATGCTGTCGGAATCCGGCGAGATTGTGTATGGCAACTCAACCGTATGGTTAGGCTGGACACGGACAATGGTTTTCTGAAGTTTCAGAGACTTAGGTTCTGCAATCTCAAGCTGGCAGGTTGCCGTGCTTCCGTTTGGCAGGGCTGCAACGATGTTTGTAGTTCCGCTTCGGATTCCGTAAAGTGAAACCGTCTTGCCGCTTCCCAAAATCCTTGCAATTTCACTTCCGTTTACCTTTTTTACGCTCCAGAGAATGTCCTTTTCCGTGCAGTCGTCTCCGTCAACTGTTGCCGTAATTGTCGAGGTCTTTGTTCCCTTTTCAATTTCCATATAAGTCTTGTTAAGTGAAATCACAGCCTTTTCCTGTCCCGGAACAATTACATAGATTATTCTGTCAGAGGAACTTTTTTCATGGCTGATTGTAATTGTAGTTTCTCCGCTTCCCACAGCCTTTACATAGACGTTTTCACCTACGGCAGTTCCTGTTGAATCCGCTCCGGTAATTGAAATGACAGACGGATCTGATGACTTCCATTTAAGGCTTCTTGAATCAGTTGCACTTACGTCTTTTCCAACAATGTCGGCGGAAAGTGTTTTTGTTGTGTCCTTTGTAATCGTATAGATTGAAGCCCCTGTGGTAATGTATGTTGCGGAAGTGTCCGCCGGAGTTACGGTTACGTAAACTTCAGCTTCATAAAGGATATTGTCAGGATTATTCAGTGCGACAACCTTGGCATTTAAAAGAGTGCTTCCTTCCTGCAAGCCTGTTAAAGAGCATACGGCTTTTGTTCCTGTTGCGGTGGCTATTTTTTCATTCTGAACCGTATAGATGATTTTTGAATCCACATTGCTTGAAGGAACCTCCATGTCGATGTATGTTGTTTCCCCGGCAGGAATGGAATAGTAGTTCTTGCTTCCTATGGCAAAGTCTGAATATTTTGAAACCTTGATGATTACGCTTTTTGAATATAAAGCCTTCGGGTGCGTAATTGTCAATGTTGCCTGTCCCTGTGAAACCGGCGTAATGTAGAATGAGTTGTCATTGAACTGAAGGTCAACTATTCCGTATACATCCAATGAACCCATAAACAGGGAAACGTCGCTTAGGTCAGTACTTCCTGAAGTTGAATTCAATGTGGCTGTAATCGTTGTTGTGCCATCATCAGGTTCAAGAGTAATCCTGTTCGTGCTTGAAAGTGAAATTGAATAGCTGTCGCTTGCAGCCGAGGAACAGATGCACAGAATCTGAACCGGATAAGGAGCTTCGCTGTTTGAGCAGATAACATAGGTCTTGCCTTCGCTTTTTGCCCGGATTTTTCCTATGTCGTGGTTTCCTACGACCTCAAGAATTGAAGGGTCTTTGCTTGTCCATGTAAAGTTGTATGCAGATTCCGCAGAGCCACCTACAAGTTCCGCAGAAATTTCAGTCCAGTTGCTAGAAACCGTCAAGGTTTGGACAGCAGAAGAAACCTGAATGTATGGAGTTGCGACAACGCTCAAGGGGTCAACGACCTGAATGATTATTTTAAGTGGGTATGAACATTCGGAATGGCGGACTGTAATTTCCGTAGTTCCGATTTTGTTTCTCGTAATAAGTGCCGTGGAAGCAGTGGTTGATGAAATGCCTGCAATTTTTGTATCGGAAGAATTCCATGCAAAACCTGAAAGGTAAACGTCATCAGCGTTTTCTATGCTTACATCCAATGTGGTGGAACTTCCTTCCCCTACGGTAACCACGTTTTTTTTTGTGGTAAGGTATTTAAAGCCCTTTAATTCTTCTTCCGTATTTGCAACGACAACAAGAATTTCCTTTTCATAAGAACACAGTGGATTCTTTATTTTAATGACTGCCTGACCTGCTTCCTTTGGTGCAAAGTAGCATTTTCCGTCCTTGAACTGGTTCTGAATGGAAGCAATGCCTTTATCATCACATTCAAAGGAAAAATTCCATGTATCAGTTTCTTCTCCAGAATAGTTTAAAAGCCGTGCTTCAATTTTCTGCATTCCAGCATCTTTAAGGATTGTAAATACATCCTGGTTTGCAGAAATTACCACAACGGGCTCAGTTGCGGAAACATATTCATTTCCAACCCGGACATAGATTTTAAGTGAGTTTTCTGACTTTTCATGGTCAACAGTAATGACGGCTTCTCCTTCCTTTAATGAAGTAATTGTCGCAGAAGTTCCGTTTCCGATTACTGAAATAATTTCACTGTCGCTTGATGTCCATGTGATTCCTGAATATTCATTTTCTGCCAAGCCCACTGCCGAAACGCTGATGTTTTTTGTACGACCTTCAGAAGCAAGGTTTATGACGTTCTGGGTTGTGGTAAGGTAAACCGAGGTCTCAATTTTTCCAATTTCAACGTCCTTAGGGTAAACTGTAACTTCCCATTCACAGGAACAGTTTTCATATTCAACCTTTATTGTTGCCTTTCCGCTTGATATTCCCTTTACGGTTGCAAAAAGTGGCATGTCGCCGCTCATTTTTTCAACTGTTGCAATGCTTGAATTTGAAGTAGTCCAGTAAACCTGTCCGGAAACTGCCTTCCAGTCAAAGTCTGAAATTTTGTTTCCTTCATCGTCTGTCTCATCCTCAAAACCTACGCTACTTGTATAAAGGTCAATTTCGCTTCCTGCATTCATTGAATAGTATTTCTTGTCGGTGTAGAAAGCTTTCATGTCTGCAAGTTCCTCTTCCGTGTCGGCAGTAAGGACAAGAACGTTCTTTGGGTTTTCTGCCTTTGGATGCGTGATGTTGAAATGAGCCACATTCTGCCCTGTTGCAGAAGAAGAAAGGGTTGCAGTGTTTGAGGAAGAAAGAATCTTCAATGTATCATTCTCACTTTCAAAGACAATTTTTGAATCATCTGACGCACTCTTGTTGTCGCCTGAAAGAGTTACGGTATATTCGTATGTGTCTGAATTCAGAAAGCGGACTATTGAATCTCCCTTGAAATAAAGGGGATCTTCAAGAAGAGCATCTTTTGAAAGAACCTTTACGAGAATTTCAGTCGGGTAGTAGACTTTCGGATGTGTTAAAATGATTGTCGCAGTTCCCTCATTCAGCGGAGTTAATACCGCACTTCCGTTTGCGTAGATTGACTGAACCGCACGGCTTACGGCATTCATTACGCTTCCGTTGGTTGTTTCAAGCTTAATTACGTCTTCTGTGCCTGAAGATGGATTCTGCTTTACCGCCCATGTAAAGTCCTTTTCGTCTCCTTCTGATCCTCCTTTTAAGGAAATTGAAATGTGCGTTTCTTCCGCCCCAACTTTTGTCTTTACATAGTTCTGCGTTGTCGTTATGTAGCAGGAAGAATCTATTGAGCCGCCTTCCTGATTTGAAAGCAGGACTAAAACCTGCCTTGCTTTTTCTGCCTTTTCATGATGAATGTAAATTGAAACCGCTCCGTTGTATTTTCCCTTGAAATAGATTGTGTCTCCCACTTCATAAGTTTCAATCATTCTCTCGTCGCTTACTTCATACCAGAAATCATCCACGTCATAGGAATCAGTTCCAGTAAGAGTAGATTTAAGGGAATGTTCGTTCCTGTCGGAAACTTCAATCAAAGTTGCTTCCGGCACAACATAAACATTATCTACAATGGTAATTACACGGACGATGCTGTCCAGAGGATAGCCGCCTGTTGCGTCGGGATGCCTTACACGGATGCAGGCAGTTCCAGAATGAACTGGAGTTAAAACACATTTGTCGCCGTTTGAGGTAATGCTTACAGCCGAAGAATCATATTCACCGTTTGGTCCGCTGAAAGTGTTCCATTCAAACTTTGAAGCTAATGATGAATCCTTTGGGTTTACAAGGGTTGCGGTAATAGTTTTGTCTCCATTTCCTTTGTAAAGGGTTACGATGTTGTCGTTTGTGGTGATGTAGGTTGAAGTTTCTCCGTCCTTTGAAACATAAACGCCGATGTAGTAAGGATAGGTTGCAGCCGTATTGCGGACTGTAATCTGTGCATAGCCCTGGGCAAGTCCCTTGATTATGCAGTATTGCCCGGTCGGAGAAATTGAAGCAATTTCCTTGTTGTCAATCGTCCATGTGTAGTTGTTATTGTCGCTTACAGTTCCATTGTAAAGAGAAACATAAATTTTCTGATTTTCACCTTCCTTCATGTCCACAATGCTTGTCGCAGAATATATGTAGGGATCCTGGTTCTGAATGTAGCTGTCGGAATATCCCTCAACCTTTATTATGACGGTATCGGAATAGTCTCCGGCACTTACCTTAAAATAGCAGGTTCCTTCTTTTACGGCTTCAACGATTATTGAGGTTGAAGTAACTGTTTTTAGGGCAACAATGCTTGAATCATAGTCATATTCAAGATAGTCTGATATTTTTACCCTTTCCGGGGAATATTTTATGGAAAGGGATGCCATTTCTCCAACCTTTAGAGAAAGGCTGGATTCTGAAATTTCAAACCGTGTAATTTTTGTTTCGGACTGTGTTTCAGTCTTTGTACCGCCGTTGTTTCCGTCTTCGAAGAAATCCGTACATGACGGAATTAAAAAGCCTGCAAGCAAAAAGAAAGCCACGGCTTTAAAAAACGTATTTTTCTTTTTCATTTTGTCTCCTTTTAAAAAATTATTTTGAAAGCTCCGCCACATGGCGGACTCTATGATTACCTTGTGCGGACATACTTTTGCGTTACGGGAAAGTTTTCCATTGGCGGTATATCTAGTGTTCTGTTTGTAATCAGGTTTACCACAGTTCCGCTTGAAATCGTAATTGTAGGCTGAATGTCCAGCGCCCTGTCTACAATTTCTTTTTCCATGTCCGTAACTTTGCCGTAAACGTCCGCCATTGCGTTCTGTGCATAAAGGTTATTTGAGCTATTCAGCTCATACTTTGTGTTGAGGATTGAAAATATGGAAATTATTCCAAGTGCCTTTGCAAGCTGGAATGGATGCGTATTTACGTGTCCCGTGTTTCCGCTCTGTCCCCTTGCATCAACTCCGTTTAAGTTTCCTAAATCCATTTCCAAGCCGTCAGGACGTATCATCTTGTTCCATGCAATCTGCACGCGGTTCTGTCCGTAAGAAATTGAAGAATTGTAGGTTGCAAAAAGCTGCGTGCCTTCAGGAATCAAAAGATGCTTTCCATTCTGACTTGAATACACGTTGCTCGTAACCCGGGCAATTACAACTCCCGGCAAATCCGTATTTATTGCCGTTACAAGGACAGCCGGAATTATAGTTCCGCTCCAAAGTGAATTAAGGGAATTGAACTGATAGCCGCTTTCTCCTTGTCCTTCCTTAAAGAATCCCTGCTTGTTTTTCTGACTTCCTGAAATGCCGTCATCCCTCTGGCTCTGACTGTTTGCAAGGGAAGAAAGTGTCTGAGAAAGCATTTGATTCCGCTCAGTAACAGCATTATTGTAGTTTGAACCGTATCCGTCATAGTTTCCGCTATTTCCGTATGCAGCATAAGGGGTCTGGGAATAGCCTGCCTGATTCTGCATCATTCCTTCCGCTCCGTCATTTATCTGCATACGCATGGTTCTTGACTGCTGCTCGTTCCTGTTTGTTTCAGGACGGCTTGAAACAGAAGTTCCTGTCCCCGTGCTTCTTGGCGGCGGTGTCTTGTTTTTTGAGCTTTCAAGTTCTATGGCAGCGTCAATTTTTGCCTCAAGTTCCTTTTCGTTCCGGGCTTCAGGAAGCAATTCCTGTTTATCACTTTGAACTTCAACAGGTCTCTGCTTTTCCTTTCCTTCCCAATATTCAAGAAACTGGGGTGCTTCTGCCGTTGAACTCTGGGCTTCTTCAGTCTTTTTCTGCTTTCTTTCTGGAATGATTGAGGGCAAAATCAGCATGAGGATAAAAAGAAATACAATTACTCCACCTGTAACAAGCCAGAGGTTCTTGCGGTTTATTTTGTCCGCAAGGTTCTTTGTCTTAGGAGGGGGTGAGCTTTCTTTAGAATCTTCATCGTCCTCATAGTCGTCCGCATCATCTTCTTGAGATTTTTTTGAACCCTTATCTTCGATGACTTCGTCATCAAGAATTTCAAAATCATCTGCCTCTCTTTCTTCTGCTGTCTGTCCGTCGTTTTGCTCTTCTTCGTCTCTTTCATGTTCTTTTGTATTTTCAGATGATTGACTTTCGTCTTCTGAAGGAAAAGACGAAAGTTGTGCCTGTCTTTCAGATTCTGCAAAATTCTCAGCGTATGGGTCGTAGGTTGAATCTTCCTTTGCTGTCATTCCTTCCGCTTCTATATTGCCGTCAGCTGCATTTTCATCACTTGAAAATTCATCTTTCTTTTTGACGGTTTCGTCTGAGGAAGCAAAACTTAATTCATCGTCATAAATATCGCTCATTTTTACTTCCTTGCTTTTTCAATTGCTTCTTCAGTTCCGGGAAGAAGTTCTTCTTCAGCTTTACTTTTAGGTCGCTCCTCATTTTCACGGCTTATGGGATTTATTGGCTGGACTAAAACCTTTGTCTTTGCACTTTCAACTTCCGGAGTTTCTTGAACGCTTTTTTCTGTTTCAGTCTCATTCAGGATTTTTTCTGCCTTGCTTTTTGAAACTTTTTTCTTTTTAATCGTTACCTTTTCACTGCCGATTTTTAAGGTCATCTTTGTTATAAGCTGGTCTACAATCAGTATGTTTTTCTGAACACGGTAATTTATGATGTTCTTCCTCATATCAAAAAGTGTCGGCATTTTTGTGTGGAGAACCTGTTCTTCTAGGACTATGTAGGTTTTTGCTCCGTCATCATAAACTTTCTTTGGAAGCCAGTAAGGTTTGCGGAAAACTGACCAGCTCATCTTATAGTCATTGCTTATGTATTTTTCATTTGTCTTTGCTTCAACCATTTCAGTTTCTGCCTGTTTATTTTTCATCCAATGTGTCCAACTTTCACTGTCTTGCATTGTTTCAGGGTAAATCCAGCGGACAATGGGCATGTATCTGTCCCTGTAGCTCCTTATTTCAAGATGATAAACACGCCTGTCTGTTACGATGATCAAGGTTGAATCCAGATTTGCAAAGTCTGGCTTTATGACTAAATGCTGGCATACCTTGCCGTTCTTGTAGCTTACGCCACGGCTTCGCCTCCATACATCAGGTTCTGAAATGTATGGTTCTTCAAGCATCTGCTCTCCAGGTTCCAGTTCGATGAATGTTGAATGAAATGTCTGTGTCTGGATTTCGTAAAGTGAATCTTCACGGTAGATCCAGCCTCTCAAATGCCCGTCCTCGTATTCTGCCTGAACAAGGGAATTTTTGCGGCTTTCAATGAGGGCTTCCTTTCCCTTTAAAATCTGATGCTCGCCGTTCATTTCAACTTTCTTCACTTCAGGCTCTGTAACGTTTAGGACAATAGGACGCAGGTTCTGCCGTTCCACAAAATACTGTTCTTCCTTTTTTTCTTCCAATACTTCTTCGTATTCTTTCTGTGACTTTTCTTTTTCAATGCTGCTCATCTTCTCAAAGTCTGCCGACTGACAGGCAGTCAGGAGCATCGTAGAAATTGAAACTGCTATGATTACTTCATTTATGTTTTTCATTTTATTTCCCTTTTTATTGTGTCTGCAGCACTGAGCTTCCAAAGTCTGAGATGTAAATTCCAAGGGGATTTTTTACCCTGTCCACTTCTGCAGGCTCGTTCAGTTCAACGGTGATTACGGTTCGTATTTTTGTGCGGCTTAAAATGCGGATGCTTTCAAAGTCAGTTTCCTTAAGGAAATAGTCCACCTGATAGCTTGACGGTGAAACTTTTATGATTGATTCGATTTCAACAGAACGGAGAACTTCTCCATATTTTTTTAAGGGATTATCTTTCCTGATTATTTCATCCGTAAATTTATTTCCGCAGCCCGGTGTTAAATATGCGTAGCACTTTGTAAGGTTTGAGCGGAGAACCGTAGAATCTTTTGGAATTGTGAATGTTTTTTCTATGAAGTCTTTAAGCTGAAATTGAATGGCATCTTCGGGAACTTTTAGGGACGAATAGTTCATCTTTGAAATTTCGCCGTGATACTTTGCTTCGCCTAAGTCTGAAAGGCTTATTATAAGCGGAACATATCGTTTTTCCTGACTGTCTTTAAGGACTGTCCAGATCATTGTTCCAAGACTTAAAAAGAATGCAACCATCGAAAACAAGGCAATGAACCGCCATGTTTTGTTTTCACGGCACTGTTCGCCGATAATTCTGTCGTAGCGGTTTAATGTTCTGTCAAATGGCGTGGAATTTTCTTTTTCCAGCTGCCATGAAGTTTTCTCTTTCAATTTTAATCCTTGGATGCGTTTTCCGGATAAAATTGAATTCCTTATTTTAATTTTTAGAAAATCGGAAACATGTATTCATTTGAATCGTTTACATTCTCCCCGAAATTTTCATGAGGAAGTTCCTCTGAAGTCTTTTCACTTGCAGTTGAAGTTTCACCATTATTTTTTTTAGATGAAATGAACTGTAATGAGTCCGTGTAGAACTGATTTTTAGTGAACTTCTTTCCGTCTTTCTCCCATGAAACATTTTCCCAGTGTCCCTGAAGTGAAACTTTGATTCCCTTTTTCAGATACTGATGAATGTTGTCCGCAGTCTTTCCGAAAAGCTGTGTCTGAAAATAAAACGGTCTTTCATAATATTGTCTTGTGCCGTCCGCATCAACCTTTGCTTCTGAGCGGTTTGAAGCGACACTGAAAGTTACCACCGAGTGTCCGTTTGTTACTTTGTATTCACAGTCCCTTACAAGGTTTCCCGTAAACACCGATACATTTAAATCTGACATAATTTGTCCTCCGTTTATTTTTTGTCCGTCATGTGGCGGACTATTTTCCCTTTTGAATTTCCTGAACAATTTTTTCAAGGTTTGCTTCAAGTTTGAAAAAATCGCTGTCGCTTATGTTTTTTGGAACATATTCAGAAAAAGCTGAAAGTATCTTTGTTACGTAAAAGCTCCTTTCCTGAGTTTTGTTAATTTTTGAAACCAATGCTGTTCCACTTTTTCTCTCCAGCTGAATTGTCGAAATATAGCCGTCCTGATAGATTTTATTTTCAAACATTTGCTTCTGCCTCTTCTTTTTTATTGTCTTCATATCTGCTTTTACTTTAGCCTATGTTTATTAACATACTGTCTAAGGCAACAAAGCCGACTAGTACGTTTCTGTCATCCAACACTTACGCTTCAATTCCGTATTTTCTGTTTACGGAATGTTCGTAAAGTTCAGCCTTTTGTTTTCCTTCGCTTGTTCCTATGTATTTAATCCGCTCAACAAAGGGAAGTTCTATTTTAAATCCGCAGATTTCCCTGTCATACTGCCTGCGTTTTTCTTCAGGAAGAAGCATATATTTTTTATGCTTTTCAACTTCCTTTTTGTTTTCAAAATGGTCAATCGGAAAATTACATTCAGGGCAGTTTTGAATATATGCAGTCCTTACAAAACGAGTGTTGCAGCACGGACAGGAAATTTTTTTTCTCTCAAGTGCAGCTTCTTTTTCCTGCTTTTCCTTTTGCTCAAGAATAAGCTTGTGCTGTTTTGTCAAAAATTCTTGCATTATGTCATTCTGGAAGAACAGGCTGTATGCTAGCCCTCTTGGATTTTCTGCCTGCTTTTTACAAACCTTGTTTTTGATAAAGTCAAAGTAAAGTTCTACGCTTTCAGGTTTTAAATTTTGATTTTTGAAAAAAACTGCTGCTTTATCTGCAAATGAAAAGTCAAATGCGTTTTTGCCAAAATATTTTTCTGAAATGTCCTGTATCTGTTTTTTTATGTTTGTGCTGTAAGCATTAACAGCAGCAGGATTTCTTACATCATTAAATTTAATTTGAGAATTATTAATTACAGAATCACTGGTTAAAGAATCATTTAAAGCATAGGAACTGGAGTTCCCTTCCGCAAGGGAAGTAGAGTTCCTTTCCGCATAGGAACTACAGTTCCCTTGCGAACTTTTTTGACCTGTTTTTATTTTAGCATAGGTCGTTTTTGTCCCTTGCGGATTTTTATTTTTCGCAAAGGTAGTGGAGTTCCTTTGTGAGATTTCTGTGTTGTTTTTGGATGAATCTTCTGTTTTGTTTGCTTCAGATTGAAGGAGTTCTTTTGTTTCAGTTTTTTCCACTTCATCGCTTTGATTTTTCTTTACGGCTTTTGTGTTTATAAGGGATTCATAGATTTCTGTTGTCTTGTAAAAAGACTTCTTTCCGTTTTGAGACTGAATTGTTTCTCTCTCCATAATGCCGCTTTCAACAAAATGGTCTAGCCGCCTTCTGATTCCCTTTTCTGTGCTGATTCCAAGAACTGGCAGGTCTTCCATAATCTTTGAGATTTTTATCCATCCGTAGATTTTGTTTACGTTTCCGTCCTGAAAAATGCGTTTTTCCATTGCTCCGATGAAGAAGTTTGCAAACCAGTTCAATATAAGTGCATCTGCAACATCAAGGTTGTATTCGAGAAGTTTTTCCTGACTGAATTCAAATATGGAATAACGCATAACTCTTTCCTTAACTGATTCCGTAGATGTATTTACGGCAAAGGTCGATGTATGAAAGCTCTATTTTTCCATTTTCATATTTCTTCGTAAGATTTTTTAAAGCTTCATCCCTGTTTTCAGCCTCTATCTCCACTGTCTTGCAGTATTCTTCGAAAATATCTATTTTATAGCGTTTCATTACTCTACCTCCTCATGAAACCTCATCTTCAAGCTTTATATAGTAAAAATTTCTGCGCATTTCTGACCAGAAGTATCAATGTTTCAGTTTTTTCTTGATAATTTTCTTCTCTTTCAAGATATTAAGTTTCTTTACACAGTAATCTCACTTAATATCTGGCTGAATATTGCCTTTGCAAAGTTCGGCGGCACTGCATTGCCAATCTGCTTTACAATCTCGACTTTTGTTCCTGTAAACTTATAGTCTTTTGGAAATCCAGTTGCCGCTGCAAGTTCTTTGGGTTGCAACATTCTAAAGCCTAGTTCAATTCCGTATTTATCAGTTCCAATAAGTGCGTATCTGTCTTTTGTTGTAAGTGTTGGAATCGGCTCTTTTAGCGAAACTGCATGACCGTTTCCGTAATACTGAATCAGCATTGGCGAAACCAGGCAATGTTCCTGTTTTGTGCAGATTGTAGAAAGTGGCTCATTCAGTCTTCTGTTCCGCTGTCGTGCGGATGTTTGACCGATAGCAGAAATAAAAGGTTCTACAAGCCCATCCCTGTTTGAACAGTCCAAGGTAGGCACAGGCTCATTGATTGAATGAACTCTGTTATTGCCTTTGTTGTATCTGCATAAAAAGGGTGTAATAAGCATGTGATGTGCGCCGCTGCAAGAAATCGTTGAAAGCGGTTTTTCTATGCTTTCAGCTTTTGACTGACCGTACAACCTGGCAATAAAAGGAACCGCCGCGTCACCCCAGAATTCTTTTATGCCGTATTCAATACGTCGCATTGTTGCCGCCGCCAACGGCTTTTTTCTTTGGCTGATAATTTGACCAGGAATCGACCAGTCTATTATTTCCGCTGCGCTATGCCAGTTCGGTAAAATCAAGTCACCGCCTTTTACATTCGTTGGTTCCGGCCACAAAATCTGCTTGCCGCAATCTTTTCTTACAGCTTGAATAAAAAGCCGCCTTCTTGAAGTAGGCGCACCATAATCAGCAGCACATAAAACCTGCCAATCAACAATGTAATTTAGCGACCGCAAGCCGGAAATAAAAGCGTCAAAAGTTTTTCCCTTGCATTCTTTTATTATTTTTCCTTCTGGATCTAACGGCCCCCATGTTCTGAATTCCGGCACATTCTCAATAATAATTCTTTTTGGTCTAAGCTCTTCTGCAAATCTAAGCACTTCCCACGCTGGCGACCTCATATCTTCAGAACGCGGTTTGCCACCCCTGGCCGTTGAAAAATGCTGACATCCAGGGCTTGCCCACATTAAATCAGTGTTTTTGCTTGCTTTCAGTGTTTGCGGCTGTATGTGTTGCACATTTTCGCAACGGTGTTCCGCAAAAGGATAATTCTTTGAATGCGTTTCAATCGCTCTTTCCCAGTGGTTAATTGCGCTCATATTTACATCAAAATTATAATCGTGCGCAGCTTCTATAAGTCCTGTAGATTCGCCACCGCCTCCACAGAACATGTCTACGATATTCAGTTTGTACATTTTAGTCCCCTAGCTTTTATTTGCTTTTGACTTTTCATAGTTTTTTTTCTTGTGTTCCTTTATCTCCAAGACAGCTTTTTTAAGATTTGATTTTGCCTTTTCATAGGACTTCGCCTTTGGTTCTCCAAGAGCAAGTCCTCTGTAGTTGAAGGTCATTGTAAAAGTCATACAGATTCTCCCATGATGATGTCATCATCAAAATCAGAAATGCCTGAATCACCGTTGTCAGAATCAGAGGATTTTTCTTCTTCCTGTTTCTGCTCATCAGACAGATTAAAAGCCCTGTAGATTCTTGAAACAGAGAAATCGTCAAAATGGCTGTCATTGCGGATTTTTTCGGCAGATTTTCCGCTCTCAATTTCCGAAAGAATGAAGTCATAGACTTCGTAGGCAAGGTCGCTGCCTTTTTTTAGTCCAGCTTCGTAAGCCGCTTTTCGTTCCTTTGTGCGTTCGGAATCTTCTTCCGGGGAAAGTCTGTATGACGGCCGTTCGATTCCGTCTGAATGGGAAAAGTTCAAGCCTGCTGGAATTCCTTCGTTGTCGGAAAGTGAATCGGAAAGGTCGTCGTCAAAATTTTCATTGTTGTTTTTAGAAGAAGATTTTTTCTCTGCTCCGTCATTTGGTGGAATTTCATCTTCCAATTCAATAGACAAATCTTCTTCTAATTCTTCAGTAGCATTTGCATTTTTTTTATTTGTATTTGTGGTAAGAACGGAATTGATTGTCTTTTCTCCACTTTTGATTTGCTCAATCTGTTCTTCCGTTGCATTGTTCAAAACGCTTCTTGCACGCTCAACCTTGCGGATAGAAATGTCCAAGGTTTCAGAAATTTCCTTTGCCGTAAGTCCGTAGATTCCAAGTTTTTCAATGAATGTAAGGATTTCTGCATCCGTAAGATTACGCCGGGCAACCTGAAGCGTTGCAACATATTGCATTACGTCTTTCAGACTGTTTCCAAGGGAATGTTCATAAATCGGAATGTCGTAAAGTCCTAAATCTTTTGATGCCTGAAACCTTGTGTGTCCGTCAATCAGGCAGTTGCGTTCCTTCCAGACGTGAACAGGCTGGCTTTCGTCATAGCCGTATTTTCTTATTGAATCCTTTATGATTTCCAGCGTTGCAGGATTTATTGGAAGAAGCGTCTTAAATTCTTCCATAAAATTAATCTGCGAAAGAGGAACACGCTTTAATAAAACTGTTGTTCCTGAATGGTCAAATCTTTCTTCTGTATTTTTTGATGCCGTAAGTGATTTCATGTTTTCAAATTCCTTTCAATTAAAATAAAGGGCAGTTTTTTCTGCCCCTACAATTTAACGGAAGTAGATTCCATTGCCGTCAAAAGTCACAACCTGCGTTGTGTCATCATCAATTTGTTTATAAACGTTATAGCCTGTTTCATAAGGTGATTTTCTGACAATTCCGCTTCCGTATTCCTTAATCGTTTCAACCTTTATTGAATATTCATTTTCAGTAAGGGAAATGTAGTAGGAATTGCCGCTTTCAATTTTTCCTAAATAAACTGAATGAAATCCGCTATCCAAAGCAGTCTTTGCAAGCACATTAGAAATGTAAGTGCTTTCATCGCTGCATTTGTTTTCTATTACAAGAACGCCTTCGCAGTCATTAAATGAAGATGAGCAGGAATCAAAAAATACTGAAACTAATGCTGTAATTAAAAATAAAGTCTTTTTCATTTTTACCCTCCATCTAAAACGAATCCGATGGAGAAACATTTTCTCCGGCAATTTCTGAAGCAATGCTTATTATTTCATTCCTGATTTTTGAAAAACTTTCTGACTTTCCAATCTTTATGTCACGGTCGATTATTGCCTTGAATTTCTGGGTAAAAGAAAAATTTGTTTTCAGGAATTTTTCCTCGCTGAAATTTGACTTGTAGAGTTCGATGTAATCTTTATCGCTTTTTGTTACTTCGCCGTTCTTGTAGTGAAGTCCGTTGAAAAATAGTGAAAGTTTTTCATATCCGTTTGGAATTTCAAGCTTGAGTTTTTTCTCTAAATATCTTGCACAGTCAAAGTCAAACTGAGAAAGAAAAAGCGGAAGAATAATTCTGTCAGCAGCCTGCATTCCATTCATTGAAAGATTGTCATAAGTTCCCTGTGTGTCGATAAGGACAAAATCATAGCACTGAATTTTTTGTGAAGAATTGAATGACTGTTGAAGCCTGAACTGGCTGATTGAGCGTAAGTCAGGCAGATCTACATAGGAGCGGATTAAGTCGATGTTATGACAGTTAGAATGAACTGCAAAATCGCAGATGTCATTTTCTGACTGCATAGCAGCAGCAATATGATGATTTCCGAAAGAATCCTGTTCACGAAGATTATCCGGCATAAAACAGAATGATGATGACATTTGTGAATCAAGGTCGATAAGTAAGATTTTTTTACCACTGCTAGCCAGACAGCGGGCAACAAGAACTGTTGCAGTAGATTTTCCAACGCCGCCCTTGCGGCTTGCAAAGCAAATAGTTTTCATGGTGCGTTTTCCTTAAAACTTTTGATTTTTTTCATTCAACGAATGAGAAAGCAAAAAAATAGAGACAGCCGGAAAACGCATCCTAAAAATCTGTCTCTAAAAGAAAAGAGAAAAATCTTCGAAAAATGTAAGCCGGCTAAGGAATACAGTCCCCGAAAGACCATTCTCCTTTTCTGTCAACAATTTCTTGCTAACAGGTAGGATTTTATAATGTGTTGCTTATAAATTTCTGCCAAGTGTTGAGAATCATGTTTTTTTTGTGTAAAATTATAGAATTATGAAAAGATTTTTTGCAATGCTCTTTACTGCATTTTTTTGCCGATTTTTGTTCTGTCAGGCGCAAATTCCTGAAAATGCAAATTTTTGGAGCGATTTTCCAAATGAAGAGCTTGCGGAATTTATTGTGAACCGTATGTCTGATGAAGAGCTGCTCAGTCAGATTCTTATGTTTGGCTGGGCAGGCGCAGAGCCAGACAACCTTCTGTTTCAGTGGGTTGGCGGCCGTGGTCTGGGAAGCGTAAAGGTATTCGGGTGGAACACAGACGACATAAACCTTGTGGCAAAGTCAATTTCTTCGCTGCAAAGAAGCGCGACTTCCAGACGTTTTAAGATTCCGCTTTTTGTCGCGACCGATCAGGAAGGCGGCTGGATTCGCCATGTAAAAGGAAAGACCGCTGTTACGCCGGGAAATATGGCGATCGGTGCGGGAGGATTTCCTGTCGACGCATGGTGCTCTGCCTATTACATCAGCCGGGAAATTAAAGCTCTTGGAATAAATATGAATTTTGCCCCGGCTGTCGATCTTTTTTCAAATCATGATTCAACAATCATCGGAACACGTTCTTTTGGAGATGACCCTGAGCGCGCTGGAATTCTTGGCGCGGCATGGGCTAACGGCAGTATCTCCGCTGGTGTTATTCCAACAGTAAAGCATTTTCCCGGGCACGGCGACACAAGCTATGACTCGCATATAAATCTTCCTGAAATTGATATTGACTGGAAAACTTTAAAAAACCGTGAGCTGGTTCCTTTTGAGTATCTTATAAGGGAAAAAGTGCCTGCCGTAATGTCCGGACATTTGAGTTTTCCGCAGATTGACAAAACCGGCGCTCCGGCCAGCCTTTCAAAATACTTTTTAACTGAGCTGTTAAGAAATCAGATGGGTTATGAAGGCTTGATTATCACGGATGACATGATGATGAACGGTGCTACAATGTATGCAGGTTCTGTTTCCGCGGCTTTTAAAATGGCGATTGAAGCAGGAAACGACATTGTTATTTCTTCTACAACTGCAAGGCTTGGGGAAAATCTTTGGACTTCAAACCTTGATTCCATGAAAACTGATGAAAGTTTTAAATTGCGTGTAAAAGACGCTGCTTTTCGGGTTATAAAGGCAAAGCTGGAATATTTTAAAAGTGATAATGCGGCGCCGCTTTATCCGGAGGCTTCTTCAATCGGACGTTATATTCCTGACAGGGAAGGCGATAAATTTTTTATTCAGCAGGCCTGCCGTTCAATTACCTTTTACAAAAAATCACAAGAGTCTTTTGCCGGGGAAAAGGCGGGGCGCGTGCTTCTGTGCGGCTCTTTGCCGGAATTCTTTTCCGCCGGAAAAAAGCGTTATCCGAATTCGGGCGAATTTAAATTCAGCTATGAATTGGGTCCCAACGAAACCGCATGGATGAGTGAAAATATCCTTAAAATTTATGATTCATACGATACGATTGTGTTCCTTGTGGCAAACCAGCGCAGTGCGAAAATTGCCGCCCAACTGAAGGACAAAGGAAAAAAGGTCGTTGTTTTTTCTATTATGACGCCGACATATTCATTCGGACTTGACTGGGCGGAAGAAATTTTGCTTGGCTACAGCTGGAGCGGCTATACTCTGGAAGCAATGTTTGGAGCGATGAATGGTGAGTTTGAGCCAGAAGGCGTTCTTCCTTTTAAAAATTAGGAATTTCCTTTAATTTTGTGTATTTTGCGTCGCAGCCGTGGATGTCCGGCCGAAGTCCAAGTATGCGCTCGTTTTCTGCCCGGATTTGATTTTTTATCATTTGCTTGAATACATTCATGAGCGGTTCCGGATCCGCATCTTGGTTTGCAAGTCCGATTTTTTGGAATTCCTTTATTAAATAGTAGCAGGTTTCTATTGTTGAAACGCATTCCGGCCGCGGTTCTTTTTTGAACGTAAAAATTGAACGGTATTCGCCGGCAAAAGTGATTTTTGGAAGTTTAAGCAGGTCAGGGTTGCGCTGAATGATTTTACGGCTGCAGAACCATGTCGCATCGATTATGATTGCAAGGACTGTGCGTCCGTTGATTTCTTCCTTAAAACCTGGTTTTTCTGCGTTCCAGGCATCTTCTCCGGGGTACAGCAGAACCGGATAATACCGGCTGTCAGTTAAAAGTTCATTCAGCCGTTTGTTTTTTGAAAAATCCAGCCCTTCCAGAATTTCGCAGTCCTTCAAAGAAATTCTGGTAATCCAGCCAGTTCCAGTCCGGTTTTTCTTTACTTCCTTTGGATGCATTAAAAGCACAAATTTTATTCCAGAATCGACTTCTTTAGTATACTTGCAAAGGCAAAAATCGCCTTTCTTCTGACATCTAGGACAACGGTAATTCATACAGTTCAGTATATAGGATTTTTTATTTCTTGACAAAACTTGTGTGTCGGAAGTTTTTACAATACATTCAATCTGAAGTTTTGTATCTAGTTTTTCTTCTTGCTCAATATGACAAAAAGATGTACTTTGTCATATCACTTATTTTTGGAGCATTTAATGTATAAGCCAGAGTTGTTGAGTACGCTGAAAACTTACAGCGGAAAACAGTTTTTAACAGACTTTATTGCGGGCGTGATTGTTGGAATTGTCGCGCTGCCGCTTTCTATTGCGTTTGCCATTGCCAGCGGCTGTAGTCCTGAAACAGGGCTTTACACTGCCATTGTCGCAGGTTTTTGTATTGCGGCTTTTGGTGGAACACGCTGTCAGATTGGTGGTCCTACAGGCGCTTTTACCGTAATAATTTATGCGATTGTCAATAATCCTAATCTTGGTGTAGGCGGCCTTGCTACCGCCACTGTTCTTGCCGGCGTTATGCTTATTCTTCTTGGCGTTTTTAAGCTTGGCGGACTTGTAAAATTCATTCCATATACAATTGTCGTTGGTTTTACCGCTGGAATTGCCGTTACGATTGCAACCGGGCAAATCGGTGACTTTTTTGGGCTTCATCCGCAGTTTCCGCTTGAAGTCATGGGAAATATGAGCACCAAGGTAAAAATAGGTCAAACCCTCAAGTTTATGGGAACTGAATACTTGAAGATGCCAGGAACTTTTGCCGGAAAGATTCTTGTGTATGCCGCGTCTTTTAAGACGTTGAATTTTTATTCGTTCGGCATGGCAGTTCTGTGCCTTGCTGTTATATTTTTGTGGCCTAAAGTTACAAAAAAGATTCCGGGTTCTTTGATTGTGATTGTTATTGCAACCTTGATAAATCTTATTGTCTCTCATTTTGCCGGGGACAATCCTGCGTGGCATGCTGACATTATAAAAGACCGCTATTCAATTCCGAGCGGACTTCCAAAGCCTGCGCTGCCTGATTTTAGTCTTTCTACGGTAAAAACTGTTTTTCCAACAGCCTGCTCGATTGCCGTTCTTGCTGCCATTGAGTCGCTTCTGTCTGCTGTTGTTGCAGATGGCATGCTTGGCACAAAGCATGATTCAAATAATGAATTGATTGGCCAGGGAATTGCAAACATCGCAAGTCCTTTGTTCGGCGGACTTCCAGCTACCGGAGCGATTGCGCGTACTGCTACAAACATTAATAATGGCGGAAGAACTCCTGTTGCAGGAATTGTTCATGCGGTTGTACTGCTTTTGATAATGATGCTTTTTGGAAAATATGTTGAATATATTCCGATGGCAGCTCTTGCGGCGGTGCTTATGAGCGTTGCATGGAATATGGCAGGAATTCCTTCAATAAGAAAACTTTTAAAAGGTCAGAAATCTGATATTACAGTTCTTCTGGTCACCTTTTTTATAACGGTTTTTGTGGATCTGACCTATGCGATTGGAATTGGGCTGATGTTTGCCGCGTTCTTCTTTATAAAAAAGATGATAGATGTAAGCGAAGTTCAGGAAAAAAGGAATACGATTGTTTCAGGAATTACAGGAAACGGAACTGAGGAGCAGATTAATGTTCCGGCCGGTGCGGTTGTCTACGAAATTGAAGGCCCGCTGTTTTTTGCCACCGTACGGAAATTTGAGCTTGCGGTTGAGCGGGCAGGAACGGAATTCGATGTTCTTGTGATTCTTATGAGAAATACAATTTATCTTGATGCCGGCGGTGTTCAGGCTCTTGAGCAGTGCAAGGCTGCCTGCGACAGGCGCGGAGTAAAGATTGTGATTTCCGGAATACATACGCAGCCGTACATTCTTTTTGAAAAAACCGGAATGGCTGATAAAATCGGACGCGAAAATATTTTTGACAATATTGAAAGCGCGATGAACCGCGCTAAAGAAATTATCGCCGGAAAAAAATAAATTTATCCAGGCGCCGGAAGTTATATTCCGGCGCTTTTGTAGTTGTTCATTCTGTTTTTGTAACTTCTCCATTTTTAAGGTGGAGAAGCCGCTGGTTTTCTGAGCCGCGGAAGCGCAGCATAAGGTTTTTCTTTTCCTGGATAAACGGGCCGTCTACAAGTATATCTATGCAGTTCAGCATAAGTTCTGTATATCCAGAAACGTATTTGCGGCAGTTTTTTCTGAGGTCATTTTCAAGAACGTAACCGGTCCAGCACCAGATGTCTTTGTTCGGGTAAAGTTCTTTTAGTTTCTTTAAAAATGGCGCAAGAACCTTCTGGTTTTCCGGCTCAAACGGTTCGCCGCCAAGAAGTGAAAATCCCTGCACAAAAGCCGGTTCAAGCGCTTTTATTATTTCGTTCTGTGTTTCTTCTGTAAATTCTGTGCCGAAGTTAAAATCCCATGTCTGCGGTTGAAAGCAACCCGGGCAATGATTGCGGCAACCGCTTACAAAAAGCGAGACCCGCACTCCTTCGCCATTGGCGACATCGATTTTCTTTATTGTGCCGTAAAACATAAAAACCTTCAAAATTGGGCGAAGCATTGTCCGCCCTTTTAAATTTTGAACTACAAGTGAAGAACTCGTTCCTTTATTTCCTGGGTTCGTCCCTGGTTCCAGTATTGCGTTCCTATGTATCCACAGGTTCGGCGCGCGACGTTCATTGTCGCCTGGTCGGTGTTTCCGCACTGCGGACATTTCCAGATAAGCTTTCCGTCGTTGTCTTCTATTACCTGAATTTCTCCGGAATAGCCGCATAGCTGGCAGCAGTCTGATTTTGTGTTCAGTTCGGCATACATTATGTTTTCGTAAATGTGCTGCAAAACTGCCATTACTGCCGGAATGTTCTGCTCCATGTTCGGAACTTCAACATAGCTTACTGCGCCGCCCGGAGAAAGTTCCTGGAACTGGCTTTCAAATGTAAGTTTTTCAAATGCGTCAATCGGTTCTGTTACGTGAACATGGTAACTGTTTGTTATGTAGTTTTTATCAGTTACGCCGGAAATCTCGCCGAATCTTCGTTTTAATGCTTTTGCAAATTTATACGTTGTTGATTCAAGCGGTGTTCCGTAAAGACTGAACGCGATGTTTGTCTGGTCGCGCCATTCTGCGCATTTTTTGTTCATGTAGCGCATTATTTCAAGCGCAAACGGTGTTGCGGCAGGATCTGTATGCGGTTTGCCTTTCATGTAACGCACGCACTCGCAAAGCCCGGCATAGCCAAGGGAAATTGTTGAATAGCCGTTGAACAGAAGCTTGTCGATTTTTTCACCTTTTTCAAGGCGGGCAAGCGCTCCGTTTTGCCACAGAATCGGCGCGACGTCGCTTGGTGTTCCCAGAAGCCGCTTGTGGCGAAGCATAAGGGCTCTTTTGCAAAGTTCAAGGCGTTCGTCAAAGATTTTCCAGAATAAAGTTTCGTCTTTTCCGGAAGAACAGGCTACATCCACAAGGTTGATTGTAACGACTCCCTGATTAAAGCGTCCGTAAAATTTTGGGCGTCCTGTTTCGTCGCGGTAAACTGTAAGGAACGAGCGGCAGCCCATGCAAGGATAGCAGTTGCCTTCCTTCAGCTCGAACATTTTCTTTTCTGAAATGTAGTCTGGTACAAGGCGTTTTGCCGTGCATTTTGCGGCAAGTTCCGTAAGATAGTAATATTTTCCGTCTGCCATGATGTTGTCCGGCTCAAGGACGTAGATTAGTTTTGGAAAAGCTGGTGTAACCCAGTAGCCTTTTTCATTTTTTACACCCTTGTAACGTTGTCTTAAAACTTCTTCTATTATAAGGGCAAGGTCTGCTTTTTCCTGTTCATTTTTGGCTTCGTTCAGATACATGAAAACTGTAACAAAAGGACTCTGGCCGTTCGTTGTCATAAGGGTCACAACCTGATACTGAATTGTCTGGACACCTCGGGCGATTTCGTCCGCAAGCCGGCGTTTTACGATTGCATCAAACTGTTCTTTTGAAAACTTAATGCCTGTTTCTTCTTCCGTTTCTAAAAGTTCTTTTGCGATTTTTTTACGGCTTACGTCAACAAACGGAGCAAGATGAGCAAGGGAAACGCTCTGCCCGCCGTATTGAGAAGACGCCACCTGGGCGATAATCTGCGTTGCGATGTTGCATGCTGTTGAAAAAGAATGCGGCCGGTCAATTTTTGTGCCGCTTATTACGGTTCCGTTCTGGAGCATGTCATCAAGGTTTACAAGGTCGCAGTTGTGCATGTGCTGCGCAAAATAGTCCGCATCGTGGAAATGGATTATTCCTTCGTTGTGAGCCTGCACGATGTCTTCGTCAAGCAGAAATCGCTTTGTGATGTCCTTTGAAACTTCTCCGGCCATATAGTCGCGCTGAACAGAAACAACCGTTGAGTTTTTGTTTGAATTTTCCTGCTTTACCTCTTCATTTGCGCATTCAAGGAGCGAAAGAATCTGCTTGTCTGTTGAATTCTGCTTTCGCATGAGCATGTGGCGGTATCTGTAGGTTATGTAGAGTTTTGAAATGTTGAAAGCGCCGATTTTCATCAGTTCAGTTTCAACAAGATCCTGGATTGCTTCTACGTTAAGTTCCACTTTGCTGGAGTGGCACTGGTTTGCAACTTTAGAAGCCACAGCCTGAATGTATTCCTCCGAAAGCCTGTCGCTTTCTGGTACGGCTGCGTTTGCCTTTTCTATAGCGGTAACGATTTTTCTTATGTCAAAAATAACTTCTTCACCATTGCGCTTGATTATCTTCACTTTGTTCCCATCCTTTTCTTTTGTTTTTTAGTGCATTAAAAAAACGCCTGCTGTATAAAGCTTGTTGAAAGTGCAATTATTAAAGGCTTTTTTTTAATACACTATATATAGCGTTTGTGTTGTTAAAACTATACTATTACTAGCGTTTTATTACAAGGCTTAATTTCGAGTTTTTTTACAAATTACGAAAGAACGCTTTCGGCATATTTTCAATTTGCTCAGATGGATTTGGCTCGCGCTACGCTTGTATTAATTCGGGTGCTCCGCACTTTAATTAATTCAATCGCCAAAAATCTTCACAAATTGCAAATCTGCCTGCGCTTTTATTCTTTTTACAAAAAAACTCGAAATTAAGGCTATTTAAAATCTGTGATTCGCGGCGGAATCTGCTTGCGCGATGTTTTATCAGTAAAAAAATGTCTGAAAGAATTATAGTTGTTAAAAACAGATGCATTGAGCGGCAAAAAAGGTTAAAGTTTATTCCTATATATGCCGAAAATGTATATAGGAAAATCTCTGGAGATACGATTATGAACAAAAAAGAATTTTATAAATTGATAAAAGCTGTTCCAAAGACAGAAGTTCATATCCATATTGAAGCTGTTCCTTCGATTGATTCTATTAAAGCCTTGTTTAAAAAAAATAAAGGAAAAGAAATTTCCGACCAGGAAATAAAAGAACTTTTTACTTATGATGATTTAAATGGCTTTATTCAGGCTTTTATAAAGATTCAGCAGCTCTATGTTTCAGTAGAAGATTTTGACTACATTTTTGACGATTTGGCAAAATATCTTGTTGAAAACGGAATTGTCTACGCGGAAGCGTTTTTTGCCCCGACTTCATTCCTTAAAAACGGTTTTAAATATGAAGATATGGTTAAAGTTTTTGACAGAAAAATCGCAGAAATAAAAGAAAAGCACGGAATTACAATAAAACTTTTGATGGATGTAAGCCGCACGTTTGGTCTTGAAAATGCGATGGGCAATTACAGTCTTCTTAAAAAATATCCAAGCGAAAATATAATCGGAATCGGACTTGGCGGCGCAGAAATAAAAGGTCCTTGCCGTGACTACGCTCCGGTTTTTGAACTTGCAAAAAAAGAAGGATACAAGGTTGTCGCTCATGCAGGAGAGGATGTAGGCCCGGAATCAATCTGGGAAGCGATAGATTTGCTTCATGTGGACAGGGTCGGCCATTGTATTTCGGCGCTTCAGGATGAAAAACTTATGGAAACCTTAAAGGAGCGCGGAATTGTCCTTGAAGTTTGCCCGACAAGCAATGTTTTTACAAAAAAATTCGTAAAGTCGATTGCTGAGCATCCAATCCGGGAATTCTTTAACCGGGGACTTTTTGTTACGGTGAACACGGATGATCCGGTTTTCTTTAAGGTTTCGCTCTGTGATGAATTTTATAAACTTTACAAAGAGGCGAAATTTTCGCTGGATGAAATAATTGTATTGATTAAAAACGGTTTTAACGCAACATATCTTTCGGATTCAGAAAAAGAATTCTGGTGCAAAAAAGTTGACGAAAAATATGACGAATATCGAAAAATACTACAATAAATTTAATGAAGAGCACAGGCTGCAGACCCGGCATGGACTTGTTGAATTTGCAACCAGCATGCATCACATTCAGAATGTAATATCCGGACGTAAAAACCTGAAAATTCTTGATGTTGGCGCAGGAACAGGCCGCTATTCGGTGGAGCTTTGTCATTTTGGACACGAAGTTACGGCGGTTGAGCTTGTGAGGCGCAACCTTGAGGTTCTGCGTTCAAAGCATGAAAAAATCAAGACGTGGCAGGGAAACGCGCTTGACCTTTCGTTTCTGGAAGAGAATAAATTTGACATTACAATTTGTTTTGGTCCGATGTACCATTTGAAAACGCAGGAAGAGCGGTTAAAAGCTCTGGAAGAAATAAAGCGTGTCACAAAAAAAGACGGAATAATCTTTGCGGCCTACATTTTAAATGAATATGCCGTTCTTCAGTATTGCTTTGGAAAAAATAAGATAAGGGAATTGCTGGAAAAAGGCGCGCTTTCAGATGATTTCCATTGCGTTACGGCTCCGGAAGATTTGTACAGTTACCTTAGGATAGAAGATATAAACGAAATTCAGCATAAATCGGGGCTTGAGCGCATAAAAATGTTCAGCCAGGAAGGCGCAGCTGATTTTATGCGCGTTCAGCTTAACGCAATGGACGAAGAAACATTCAGACTTTTTACAGAGTACACCATCTCTATAAGTGAACGCCCCGAACTGCTGGGCGCCGGCACACACCTTGTTGATGTCCTGCGGAATGTAAAATAATTTAACGCAAATATACCATAAGCAGCATAATATCCGAATTTCGTATTCCGCTGATTCTTTCTGCCTGTCCCAAAGTTAGCGGACGCACTTTTTCAAGCTTGTTGCGGCTCTCTGCGCTGAGCGAAGGAATTGCGCTGTAGTCAAAATCCGCAGGAATTTTTACATTTTCCATTTTACGCATTTTTTCAATGCGCTTGTCCTGTTTTTCTATATAATATTTGTATTTGAATTCAATCTGCGCTTCATTCCAGATTTTTTCAGGATAACCCGGATTTTCAGCCTGCGGCTTTTTTAAAAGAAGGGCTACAATCTCTTCAATCTGGGCGTATTTTGCCTCCACTTTTTCTAGCTGGGCTTTGGTTTTAAGTCCTGCGCTAAAAGCGTATTTTGTAAGACGCTGGTCGGCGGTGTCATGTCTTAGTTTTAGGCGATATTCTGCGCGTGCGGTGAACATCCGGTACGGTTCTTTTGTTCCCAATGTCACCAGGTCATCAATCAGAACACCGATGTACGCTTCGTCGCGTCCTAGTACAATTGGCTTCCATTCCGGGATGTCGTAAAAATGTTCAAAACCAGCCTGTTTTTGGATTTGGTTTTCAAAATCGTTGAGCCTTGCGTTTAAATTTCCGCTGATTTCGTAAAAACGCTTCTGTTCGGCTGCGTTCAAGACCGCTTTTGTGCAGAATGCGCCCGGTTCCATGCTGGTTGGAGTTCCGTTCAGGTCGTGCGGGATTTTGCAGAGTGGTCCGCAAAAATCTTTGTGCGCGCGGGCATACAATCCGGCGTTTATTCCGGCAATTATTCCTTGTCCTGCGGCTTCCTCGTATCCTGAAGTTCCGTTTATCTGTCCTGCGTCAAAAAGTCCTGAAACACGTTTTGTTTCAAGCGAAGGGTAGAGCTGGGTCGGCTCAACATAATCGTATTCAACCGCATAGCCTGGCCTGCTCTGGACTGCGTTCTCAAAACCGGGCATTGTGCGCATAAAAGCGTCCTGCACGCATTCCGGCAAGGAAGACGAAAGTCCGTTCATATACATTTCGTCAGTTTCAAGGCCTTCCGGTTCAACAAAAATCTGATGGCGCTCGCGTTCTGCAAAGCGCATTACCTTGTCTTCTATGCTTGGGCAGTACCGTGGTCCGATTCCGCTGATTTTTCCGCTGTAAAGAGGGCTTCTTCCTATGTTTTCCCGGATGATTTTATGAGTTTCATTGTTTGTGTAGACAATGTGGCAAGGAACAAGAGGCCGTTCAACTTTTTCATCGTCAAAACTGAAAGGAATTATTTCGCTGTCGCCGTTGTTTTCTTCAAGCTTTGAAAAATCAATCGTGGATTTAAGTATTCTTGGAGGAGTTCCTGTTTTTAGTCTTCCTGTTGTAAATCCCAGCTTGTGCAGGCTTTCTGTAAGTCCATAAGCGGCCGGCTCTCCGATTCGTCCGCAAGGAGCGTCGTATTCACCGATAAAGATTCTGCCGCCCAAAAAAGTTCCTGTCGTAAGGACAACCGCGCGGCAAGGAATTATTCTTCCGCGTTCTGTAACGATTCCCGTTATTTTATGGCGTTTTTTACCGCTGTTTTTATCTGATTTTTCATTTGTGCCTGCATTTAAGTTCTGGTTTCCGCGCTTTTCACCTGGAATTGTTCCTATTTCAGCAGAACTGTCAGAGTCCGGCGGTATTTCTGTAGAGCTTTCTGTCGTAAGAATGTCGATGACCGTATCCATAAGCGTAAAAAGGTTCGGCGTGGATTCAAGGGTTTTTCTTGCAATCTGCGAGTATGTGATTTTATCAGCCTGGCTACGTGGCGCCTGAACCGCCGGTCCGCGGCTTTTATTTAACATTCTGAACTGAATCATTGAGCGGTCTATAATTTTTCCCATTTCGCCGCCAAGCGCGTCAATTTCGCGGACAATATTTCCTTTTGCAATGCCGCCGATAGAAGGATTGCAGCTTAATCTTCCGATTGCGTCCGGGGATTGAGTTACAACAAGCGTTTTTAGACCCATTCTAGCCGCCGCCAGACAAGCTTCAATTCCCGCGTGGCCTGCTCCAACAACAACCACATCATAAAAATCATAAAAACCAGACATACCGCAAATTATAGCGATTTTTTTTTAATTGATAAATATTTTAGATTTATTTATCAGGTGGAATTTTGTGTTTACAGGAAAATTAAAAAGCGGCAAAAGACTGCCGGCGCAATCTGGATGTCGAATTTTATGGGTCTGTTCTTTTTTTCGGTTTTTACATTTTTCTTGTAATTGATATTTTTGTGATATATAATTTAACTGCTCTTTCGGGCGTTTTGGAGGTAAAAAAAAATGGCAAAAAAATCTGCTATGTCGATTGGTAGTCTTCTTCTGCAGATTGCATTGGGCGTTATGCTCGCAGTTGCAGGCATTTGGGCTCTTGCTGGAAAAGGCGGAGATGACGCTTATAAGGCTGTAAGAGGCCTTATCAACGGTGATGCCGGCAACATTATTGCAATGGTTTTTGCGGTAGTCGAATTGCTTGCAGGAATTCTTCTTGTTGTCGAATGTTTTGCCGGTGATAAATTTGGCAAATTTGACAATATTCTTGGATGGATTGTTATTATTGTCTGGGTTGTTGCTATTGTTCTTATGGATTTCCTTAATGGAAACCTTGACCTTGGTAAGCTTCAGTGGTGGTATTCTCTTGCCGGACATTGTGTGATTCTTGGCGCGTTGCTGTCATTGAATGACTAATTTTTAGTCTTTCTTAAAAAAAGCGGAAATCGGCTGGTTTCCGCTTTTTTATTTTAAAATAAAAAAAAACATTCCGATAATAAAAATATGAAAAAAAACTTTGCTTTTTTTGTTTTTATGCTGATTTTTTCTTCTTTTTTTGGATTTGCGGAAAAACGTCCAGGCCCAAGAGATAAAATTATTGGATTTGACGTAGGGCTTGTAACCTGCATTCCTGTTTATGGAGATACATCTTCGCTCTATAAGAACCGGGTTGTAATCGGAAGCGATGGGGATATTTCGTTAAAAATAGGCGCGCCTTTAAAAATTCTTTTTGGCTATGACTTGATTGGCGATATTAACTGGGATAAAAATGAACATTCAAATCACCTTGATTATGCTTTTTGGAGCGGAGTGAAGATTTATCCCGGAATCGGCGGCTTGAACGGAACTTTGGCTTATGCCTTGGGCGCGCGAACTGATTTTATAGACGAAAAAGTTTTTGATGAAAATGGCGATTCAAAAACAAGAAGCGTGGTTGAAACAACTGCCTGGGGAAACGGTTTTAAAATCGGTGTTGAATATGATTTTCTTTATGATTCCAACAGGCGGACCATGCCTGCGTTGGGATTTTTTTACAGGCTGATGCCCAGGGGCAATAATAATTATGATAATATTTTTGCGTTCTATATAAATATGGGATTCTAAAAAAAAGGCTGCTCCATACCTGATATGCACCCCTTTTACTGGACAAAAGTAAAAGGGGTGCATATCACTGGAACAGCCTTTTTTTATGCTTTTAACTAGCGCGCATATTCTATGATTCTGGTTTCACGAATCATTGTTATGCGGATTCGTCCAGGATATTTCAAGTCGTTTTCAATCTGCTTCGCGATATTCGAAGCCAGCTGCTTGACTTCGTTGTCGGCAACTTTTTCGTTGTTCACAAGAATTCTAAGCTCTCGGCCTGCCTGAATCGCATAGGCTTTTTCAACGCCTTCAAATCCTTCTGCTATTGCTTCAAGATTTTCAAGACGTTTTACATAATTGTCGATTGTTTCGCGTCTTGCACCCGGCCGGGCAGCAGATATCGCATCCGCAATCTGAACAATAATCGCTTCTGTGGTGGCGGCTTCAATGTCGTTGTGGTGCGCCGCGATTGCGTTGATAACTTTTGAGTCTTCACCCATTTTTCGTGCCATTTCCGCGCCGACTTCTGCGTGGTTCTGGTCGCTGTCGTTTTCTGCGCCCTTTCCAATATCGTGAAGAATCGCCGCTCTTTTTGCAAGGTCACGGTCTGCCCCGATTTCAGCGGCGATAATAGAAGCTACTGTTGCAACTTCCTTTGAATGTGACAACACGTTCTGACCGTAAGAAGTCCTGAAATACAATCGGCCGAGCGCCCGTATTCCTTCTGTCGGCATATTGTGTATGCCTAAATCGAACAGGGCCTTTTCGCCTTCCTCGTAAATCTTGTTCTGGATTTCGCGGGTAACTTTCTGAACGATTTCTTCGATTCTTGCCGGATGAATTCGTCCGTCTGAAATAAGTCTTTCGAGCGACTGTTTTGCAATTTCCTTGCGTACCGGATCAAAGCACGAAATGACAACTGCTTCAGGAGTGTCGTCAATGATGATGTCTACGCCTGTAAGAGTTTCCAGCGCGCGGATGTTTCGTCCTTCGCGGCCAATGATTCTTCCCTTCATTTCATCGCTTGGAAGTGAAACCGTAGTTACAGTGATGTCGCTTGTGGTTTCCGGCGCGATTCTCTGGATTGCGGTGACAAGAACTTCCCTGGCCTTCTTTTCTGCGGTAAGCTGCGCTTCCTGCTCAATCTTGTTAAGAAGAGCCTGGGCGTCGTGCCTGGCGTCATTTTCAAGGTTCTTGATAATCAGCTCTTTGGCTTCCTGCGCAGAAAGACCTGAAATTCGTTCAAGCTCCTTTCGGTATTCTTCTTCCTGGGCTGTAACAACCGCTTCGCGCTTTTTCATTGTTACAAGGCGTTCGTCGCAGTCTTTTTCTCTTTTTTCGAGTTCTGCGGCTTTCTGGTCAATCAGTTCTTCTTTTTTGTTTACGCGCGCTTCATATCTCTGTACTTCTGCGCGGCGTTCGCGGTTTTCTCTTTCCTGCTGGTTACGTTCACGAATGAGTTCATCTTTTGCGTTTAGCAAAATTTCTTTTTTCTGAGCTTCAGCTTCTTTAATTGCGTCCTGTTTTACACGTTCTGCTTTTTGTTCTGATGCAGATAGTTGAAATCTGGCGTACAGCCAGCGAATTGTCCATCCAAGAACGATTCCAGCAATAGGGAGAATGATGAATATCAGTATATTCGGCATTTTTGTCTCCTCATTATTTTTGAAATAGTTCAAATATCATTATAAAATATGAGATATTCGTTGTCAAATATGTATATAGTAGAAAATATTAAAAATTTTACGTGTAATTCGCGCGGTTCTGCCTTTAGGTGGCGATTTGCCACAAAAAATAAATTTATCCGCCGCAAAGTACTGTGCAATGATGGATGATTTCCGGGACGCTTTGCGACGGAGGCTGTTTATCCGTAAATTGGTTCAAAATCTTCGGCAGGATGACCGCAGATTGGACATATAAAATCTGCCGGAAGCTCAGGATTCATGTATTCGTATCCGCAGATTTTGCATCTCCAGCCGATTATTTTCTTTTGGGTGTTTACGCTTGTTTTTGGCTTCAGTTTGTTCTGGTAGTCGGCGTATGTAAGCGGCGGCTTATCCCCTGTGATGAAGGCGTCTTGAATTTCCGCAATAAAAAGCGTGTGGCTTTCCAGGTTTTCGCTTGAGATGACTTTGCATTTTAAAACCGAGCATACGGATTCCTTGATGAACGGGCAGCCGTTTGAGTCTGTCTCGTGGGGAAAATCCGCGAATTTGTCTGTGTTTTTTCCGCTTTGCAGTCCAAAATGCTTAATAAGGTCGAAAGAGCAGGAATTGTCCAGGATTGAAAGGCTGAAAACTCCAGAAGATTTAAGCATTTCGCAGGTAAGGTTCTGGTTTAATAATGACACGGCGATTCTTGTCGGGCTGTTTGCGACCTGAATGCAGGTGTTTGTTATGCAGGCGTTGATTTTGCCGCCGTGGCAAGTTCCAAGAACGAAAACTCCGTAGGAAATGTTGTAAAGAGCCTTGTTATCCATACTTTACCTCCAGAAAATCTTGTTTTATCAATTTTGTTATATACTTTAATTTAGCAGCGCATATTGAATTTTGTCAAATAAAATCGCTTCTGTTTGTCTTTAGCGGCCTGGATGATTTTTTTTGTCCGGTTGTGTATATTTATGTAACCCGAATGTCGAGTTTTTTGTAAAAAGAATAAAAGCGCAGGCAGATTTGCAATTTGTGAAGATTTTTGGCGATTGAA
>OIXL01000072.1_pt1 | contig 57756 bp, 64 predicted proteins | sample 1587761 | NCBI WGS metagenome assembly OIXL01 (sample SAMN03283246) | human gut metagenome | biome: human-associated habitat; material: feces | host: Homo sapiens | place: Peru | collected 2012 | reverse complement strand
AAATGCAACTATAAAACTTTATGTTTTAATTATATCAACTAAAATTTTCATTGTCAATTAAAAAAGCAAAAAAATAAAGCTATCGGAGAACAATCTCTCCGATAGCCTGTATTATCTTCCACACCTGTTTTTATAATTCTTATCAAAATAAACGAGTACCCATTCCTTTGAATCATAATACGGGACAGGTTTATTTTCATAATTTGATGACATTGGATACTTGACATCACCCCAAAGAGTTTTATATTTTGTTATATTATTAATTTGGTAGAAATTCACCTTGGCTGTGATACCATTTTGAATGTTATAAAATACGGCGCAGTACCAATTATTACATTTCTCTTTCCAAATTGATAAAATATCATTGGCGATTGGGGGATAATTCTCATATTGTTTAAATTCCGCAAGTCCGTTTCTAACAATATTGACCTGAGTAATTCTTCCTTCACTATCTCTGAAAATATTATCAATTTGACAACCCTTGTATTCTGATGGTTTAAACCTAAAAGTACAAACCTTATTAACATTTCCGTTGCGAGTGGATAAAGAATTACACATACCGCACTCTTTTTGAGTTACCCTGTTATTCGGCTTTTTCGGGCAACAATAGTAAAAGCCGAATTTATTATTGTTCTCAACAAAATAAATAAGTCTGTCGTACAAATCGTAAAAATTCTCAGGTAATGGTAACTCTGTATTTTTTCCTTCGTCTAAAACTTCCGAGAACCTATCAAAATACACCTTCTTGTTATACGCTCTGTCAAGTATTCTTTGAGGCTTTTGAACTTCGTTTAAAGCAGAACAAAGTTCAAAAAAGTCATTTACAGTGTATTTTGCATTACTTCCAAAAAAATTCAGTCCACTATCGTTTAACCAATCAACGCTAATTACAGTTTGATTATCTAACTGAAGGAATAAATACATTTCATCAGTTATATTTTTATACTTTTTAAGAGTAGGACTTACTTCCTTCCAAGTATATAATTCTTTGTCCCCTTTAATTTTAGAAAGATTTCCGTCTTTATACTCTTTTCTGACATCAAAAAGCCAAAGTGCCTTTAATCCCAAATCCTTAAAAAACCGATTTCTTTCCATAAATTCTTTTTGTGTGAGATTGCCCTGTTGGAACTCAATAACACAATCATCAATAAGCACATCAGCTATATGTTTTGTACCATCTAAATTGATAACTCTTTCCTGATATTCTTTGCTAAATCGACTGATACTATCAAATCGCCAATCTGAAGAATCATATTTCCAATAATCAAGACATATAAAATTCCTTGCGTGTGCATAGTGATGAGCCTTAACAGGACCCATTTTTAATATCATAGGTGAATTACAAATAGGGCAGAAATATTCATTTTTTCTGTCAGCACTGAAAATATGAACTCTTACTCCGTTTATATCGTTTGCCACATACATATCAAGCACACTCCTTTGATAAAACTATTTTATTTTCATTATATCAAATGTTTGTTTTCTATGCAATATTTTATGGATTGCACTTTTTACAAGGTTCATAACCCCTATTTATAATTTCATCACGACTTCCTGTAAATTCTTCCCTGTTGGAATCTTTGATTTTATCTGCCGAGGAACAGTAGGGATAATGGAATTTCTTAGTATTAGTATTAAGTATATAGGTACGACTGTCTAAATTTTCACTATCCGGTGATTGTTCCGATTGCTCAATGTAGCTTTTGTCATTCTTTGACTCCTCTGTAACTGTAACAGGAGCATTGTATTCGCTTTCACCTGTCTTGTAATCAATACTCACATCAGGCTGAACATTATAGCAATAAACGCAGAAAGTGACGCCATCGCCTTTATCCTCAACAGATTTAGCTTCTATAAGTACACCTCTTGCCACAAGCTCATCATCTTCAAAAATAGGAGTAACACGATAAAGTGCGTGATTGTTACTTTCTTTTATGTAGTCTGCAACCATATTTTCAAAAGGCAGCATACCATCAACATTCAGGTATCTTGTACCGGTAATAAGATTTTTTTCATTTGCGTTTTCGCCTGTAAGCTGATAACCAATAAGATGGCAGCGATTATATAAATACTTTCCATCAACACAATCATATTTTACGGTATGCCAGCCTGTTGGCTTAATCTGACCGATTGAGCCTCTTTCTTCAGTAGGCATAATATCTTTACCTATGCAGGCATATGCTGTACCACACCTTCCTAATTTGTCTAAATCGGCATAGTATTCAAAAGATGATGTAGTGTATTCGTCCTCACTGAAATACGGCTCGTTTCCGTTAATATCAATATACGGAGAGCCTGAGTAGTCGGGGATTGAAGATAGATTAATGGTCTGTGAATAAGTAGGGATCGTTTCCTCAATTTTCGACACAACATCTGACTCTGCCTGCTTGGGTGTATTTTTACTTGCAGAGGAGTTATAGGACATTGGTTGCGAAGAACAGCCTGCAAACAATATTACACCTATTATACTTGTTATCAGTAAATACTTTCTGTTCTTTTTCATTTTTTACCCCTCACTTTTTTCTTGTATAGTGTTCTTCTGTAATTTCATCGTGTGAATTACCTTTTATAATTTTAGCCGAAGTAAGCTCAAAACTATCTGATAAATCAAAATCGAATTTTACATCAGACGGATAATCTCTATTCCAACGGAAAATAATCAATTCTGAGCAATCATCAAGATTTTCTGGCATAATATTCTCAACAAAAACATAGTCGCTTTCGCCTGCTTTCTTAAAAAAACTATTTGAGATGACTAAGCGTGTTTTATTAATATCTTTCCCTATAAATAGCTCCTGTGTATAATAGCTTACCCAAAGTTTTTTTTCCTGAGTAAGTTCAATGATTTTTTTGGTTACTTTCTTGTCTGAAGATACCCTTCTTTTATTAAAAATCACGCCGTTGTTGTTTTCAAGGCATACGATTAATTTCATTATTCTTACCTCTTTCTATTAATTTTTCAATTTCAATACAAAAAGAGAAACAGCACATTTACCGTTTCTCTTCTCAATTAACTATCTGAGATTTCTCCTTTCATCTGTAAGTCCTAATAGCCAATCGGCACTCACATTGAAGAAATCACAATATTTTTTAATGAACTTTGCGTAGGGGACAGAAAGCGACTGCCTGTGATTATTAATTTGCTTTCTGTTTATATGTGTTTTTTCAGATATTGTAGATATTGCAATACCGCTTTCTTTTATAAGCTTATCAAGCCTGTCGCCGATTACAGTGCTTTCCATTTCGTTATCGTACATTTTTCACTCCTCTTTCTGCGTATTTACGACAAAAATTATCCTCTGACCGCAATTACTGCAATAATTAGTATTTGGATTATTTACAATCCATTTTCCACAAGCAGGGCAGGGGTAGCAGGAGTAGGTTTGCACCCTGTCTATGCCGTCAAAGGCTTTCACCTTAATATCGTAGTCGGTGTTTACCTCAGACGGTGTATTATCTCTTATTCTGCCCTTTTCCATATCGGTAACAAGGGCTTTAAGGTCCTTACACTGTTCATCGGTTACTTTCTTTTCTTCAATAATAATGTTCAGAAGAAAAATTGCTTTTTTCAGCATTGCTCACTCAGCCTCGCTTTCACTTTCTTTCAGCTCTTTCATAGCATTTTCAGCTTCTTCTTCAGATAAAAAATATCCATTCCAACCATACTCTTCTTTGACTATTTTTCCAACTTGATGTGCTTCGCAAATTTCCCCGTCCCAAGGATCAGAAAATAATGAAGTTCTATCATCGTAAATACGAAAATGGTCAACACTTAGAACCTTAATTCCATCGGTAAATTTACCTATGACAAAAATGTTATCTCCGACCTTACAAGGTAATTCTACAAATCTGGTACAGTCTTTGAATCGAGAAGATTTGTCCGTTAAAACTTCATTATTCTCACGCTCCTTCTTTTCTCCAAAGCAACAAAATGGATTTTCTTCAACTATGTTTAAGCAACCCTTCATACCTTGAATGTGCCTGCAATAAAATTCTCTGTCAACTGCACTGAAACAATACAAGTTCTTACATTCCCTGCAATAGACAATTTCTTTCATATCGGCGGTGACTTCTTCTGACTTTCGTCTGTAATATTGATAATCACAATTATCGTACTTCTGCTTGCTCGTGCAATTACCGTCAGAAAAAAGTTTACACCGCTTGAAATCGCAACCGGGCAAGTTATATTTCACAGCACTCACGCTCCTTATCCCTTTTAGCTCTATTTTCTTTTAATGCCTTTTCGATTGCTGATTTAGTTCTGTCATAAGCGACATCAGGCTCACTTAATATAATAGGGTTTGTGCCAATAACAGCAGAGTCATCACACATATCAATACCGATTCGCTCACAATAATCATTAAGTTCAAGTATGACTGATATTAAATTCTCTGCAAGCTTAATTCGTCTTTCTAACAGTTTTTCGACATATTTAGGTATCATTGATTTACTGCTCCTTATTCATTCTCAGGCATATCAATATTAACTATAATAGCCTTTTTGAACACCTTATCCGATATTCTACGCAAGTAATTGTTAAGCTCCTTTGCGTTTTCCTCATTGGCGGCAATTTTTTCGGCGCTGTATTTTCCCTTTGGACAGTTCATTACTCTTGGATTGTAATTGAATTTCTCGCAAAGCTCATCGCAATTATAATCGTAATAGGCTTCTTCAAAATCCTCTTTATCAAAGTAAACACGCTCACGGTAAACAGCGTATTCTCCCACACTGCATTTACCGAAACTGCCTTTATACCTGCCACAGCAGTCATCATCTACAATATCGGAATCTACCATTGGTACAACAAGCAGTTCGGGGTTTTCTGTAATAAGTCTTACAAGCTCTTTTGCTGAATTACTCATTTTTTTGCTCCTTTCTATTATGTTTGTCAATAATGTTTTTTACCTGCTCAGTTAATTCGGCTAACTGCGAAATTTCATCGTCCGAATAATTTATCAAGTCCTCTTTGCTAAAGCGATAACAAAAATCTTTTACGAAAAGATATGCTTTAGCTACATTGTGTTCTGCTTTTAACCTTTCGTCTGGGATAACAAATGGATTGCGATTAGTATATTCACCTTTATTAGTAATAAATTTTGTCCTTTTGGGTGTGATTCGTACTATCGTTTCCTCACTTATAAATCTATATCTGAAACAGGCAAATGTTGGATTTACATTTTTCAGAACATAAACGGTATCACCGACCTTTAAATCCTTTAAATCAGGTCTTTTTATCATTGTTTTTCACCACTTACTTATAAAATTATCCGGATAATCTTTTTCGCTATCGTATTCTTCAATAGTAAAATTACAGGTGGTATTATGCTTTTCTGCAAAGCTTAAGGCTTCTGAATAGTTTTCAAACTCACCGTTTTTCATTTCGCCGTCATCATAGCTGATTACATAAAACATCAGATTTCACCCGACTTCTTTTATTCCTCACCGTCAAACATACCAAGCATATTACCTAATGCAATGACTGAATTTACAATCATTTCCATTTCAGCCCCACTGATATTACACGGTAAAAACTTAGCTTTGTATGTATCGTCTTTTCCTTCTTTAAAGCTGATTGCAAGTCCTCTGGTGATATTTTCGACATCACCGTTATCAAAGCAAACCTGAATACTTGTTACATTCCTTTTGCTATCCATTATCTCACCGTCCTTTCTGTTATCTTTTACAACTTAATTATATCTTAAAAAATAAAAAGAATTGAAAAAGTCAGGTTTTGGCAAACGCTGACTTTTTTCAGTCTTTCTTATCAGTTTCAAAAAGGTTTAGCTGATTTTCGGCATTAGTATCTATATTGGCAGTACACATAATATTTAAAGACTTATGTGGTTTTTCTTTATAGCATTTTTGAATCCAATATTTCTCTCTTTCAAGAATATTATCTGATTTACTGACTATTTCAATAGTTTCAAAAATATAGTCTTTAATATCAGATATATGAAAACGCTCACTCTTTAAGTGCTGCCCCCAACGAAAAATCGGTGCATTTACAGTCTTGCCGACATAGAACTCACCAGTTGACTTTTTAGTGATTTTATAGATGTATCCATTAATCTCATTGTTACTGAACATATCCTTATCAATGTAAAACTCATTGTCATCATTTAAACTAAGGGTACGCTTAGTCTTTTCGTAGTATTCTTGCTTACAATGATGTGAGCAGAATCGCTTTGACGCAAAATCAGAAATGTTATATAGCAGATTTTTCATTTCATAATCTGAAAAACAGATTGGCTTGCCGTAATATGTTGAAATTTGAGCGTTGCAGCAATCACATTTGAAAGTAATTTTATTGAAATATCTCTCAGTATTGTAGCAATGTTCTCCAATTATAACACAATACCGGTCGCCTGCTTTGAGCTTTTTAGAATAACGAAAGACAATATTATTTCCATACTGCTCTCTGATGAGGTCCTTAAAAGCCTCTCTGCTTTCGCATACAAGACAATCCATTACTATTTCTGTATTTTCTGTTTTGCTTACAGATGAATATAATCCAAATTCTTCACTTCTTTTCCTGTTTTCTTCTGCTGTTTTTGGATCAGCTACTTCATAAATCCTATATATTATCTCAAGCAACTTTATCACCTCTATCTAAGCCAAAGTGTTTATTCAAATATGTAGCAATACATTTCTTTTTCTCTAAAAGTTATATTGCTCCTGTATTTATTCTTTTGCACAGTTACTTTGTTAGGCTTTGAACTATTCATTTTTATGGAATAAATATCTTCTGAATCCGAATAAAGCTCATAGTTACCATTGCCGATTGAATAAGCATATTTTTCGGTTACAGTATATTCTTCTTTAGTTTGATTAAACGAAAAATCAGTAATGTTCTCAGTGGTTTCTTCAACTGTTGATAACAACGAATAATCTTGCTTATTTTCAGTAAAAATTAAAGCCAAAGCAGAAATAGATAATAAAATTGCTATTCCCGTAAGAATCCAAAAAATTTTATAGTTTCGACATAGATGTGTAAAGTCATAGGTTTTCCCCCATTTTCTCTCTGATATAGATTGAAATGCTACGGCAAACATAAATAGAATAACTGCAATTATAAATAATATTACTGACATTGATAAAATCCCCTTTAAAATATAATTTTTAATTTGAATATCCTTGATTAAATTATACAATATCTGAAAAATTCGTGAGAAAACTCAGAGATTAAGGATATTACAATAATGACACCAAAAACTAATAACAAAAATCAATTTATTGCTAACGCTAAAGGCGAATAAACACCATATTTTTCAATATATTTGTAACAAATAGTTTCTTCTTTTGTAAGAGGTCTTATCTGTTCAAATTCCAATGAGTTTATAAAAAAAGCTTCCCACCACAGCTTGGTGGTTGCGTCTTTAATTGCAATGCCACCTTTTTCACAGGCAGGACTTACGCTGTAATCAGGATTAATGACTGCACTGCCTTCGGGTAAATTGCGTTCTTTTAATGTTATTGGTGTAGCTGCGTTGCTGAAATTGAATGTATAACTGTATGACATATATGATTTATCGCCGTAAAAGGATAAATATGAAGTCATTTTACAGGTTAATCCATAACTCCACAAATAATGGTTTCTTTGTTCTTCTAAACTAATTAAAGGCAAAGATATTCTCCTTTCTTACTTATATAAAAACAGATGAGTTATCATCTGAGTCTGACAAAAATATATCACTATGCGTGATTTCATTGACTTTCTCATCGTCATATATCCAATTATTAAGTATTTCGTAACTTATAAGTCTATTGATTTCTATGCCGTATTTTACTTTAAAAAATTCATTCATAATAAAGTCTTTGCTTTCAGAAAAAAGCGTGAAGGCTTCTGATAAACTGATTTTTTGTTCCTGCTCATTTGCTTTGTATTCTTTAGATAGTTCTGACAATCCAAATACATCAGATAGATATTTTGTGCTAAATCTTGTAGGCTGATGAAAAATATAACCATCTTTTTGAAATAAGATATAGTTATATGTCTGATCTAAAAACTGATAGCCTATCGGAACAGGATTACTGTTTGAAATGATAACACTCTTGAGGGTATAAATTTGTACCTGTAATGTACTTAATTCCTTCATTACTTTATGCAGCGTTATAATAAGATTACTAAGCTTATCTATTTTTACACTTAAAGTATCTGCAAAAGATTTAACTTCAGAGTAATTTGAGTATTCCTTATTACGCATTTGTTCAAATGCGGCTTCCAATGTTATGTTTTCTGAATTACTTTTTTGATTAATTCTATATATGTAGTACATAACTTTTTCATATTTATTCTTAGCAGCGTAAATGCTAAGTTTCTTATAATTTATCTCTATGTAAAAGTCAGTTATCTGAAATCTTGAAATTTTGACAAGTTCTGAAATCTCGCTTACTTCAGGGATTAGAGATAAATTTTCAATGCCGACAGCTAATAATTCTTTTACTACTCTCGAAAAAAGCTCAATATCGTCAGATAGGGCAGGAAAGTCTGTTTCAAAATCTTTATCCTTACTCTTTTGAAAATCAAACAAGTAAGTTTTTAGTGTTATTCTGCAATCTCTCAATCTTTTTGCAAATAGATTGAGAATATGCAGTTTTTCTATTTGAGATGACATTATTTTTTTACTCCTTGTTTTTAAAATTATTATATATCAATATGAAAAATCCTGCTGAAAAGTCGGAAAAAGATTTAGAGGCTGCTTTGGGCAGCTCATAAACTTGGTTAAATCAAAATCAATTTCCCATACTTTTTGAAATTACACTTTATATTAAATACTCATCATTTAAAAAATGTATATTGTTTTCCAATTCATTGGTAAAGCAAAGGGCATATTTCGCTTTTAAAGCTTCAAAGATACTTAAACAAACACTTCCAAAATGGAAAGCAGTTTTTATAATCTCTCCAGACTTCTCAGACTTTACCTCATAATCTATTCTCGAAACAGCTTCTTTAATTGCAGCCATTATCTCTTTATATTGGACTACATTAATACAAGTCGGAGTAAATTCTTCAAACTCTCTGTAATTATCAAAAGCAAAACAATTATTAGGCTTTAATTTATCAAAAATAACAGCCAATTTCTCAGATAAATCTTTTCCAATCATCGCTTTCAAAGCAAGAGCAACATCATAGGTATGCTTTGCAGTTTCTCTGTCATATGTCAACGCTTCATACCTTGCAGGCAAAACGACCTTACCTAAAAGAGAATGTATCTCAATTTGATATTCTCCCTGATTATAAAATACATAGCTGCTCCCAAAGAGGAAATTTAATATGTTCGTATCAAATCGTTTATTTTTATCTTCATACCAACAAATCATCTTTATTTCTTCATCGGTAAATCCATCATCTGCATATATTGCTTCGTTGCTGTATTCATCATAAGTAGTATTTTTCATATTCTTTTTCCTTTCTTATCTTTATTTTTTGAGTGGATTAACGGAGTATTTAATTTTTCTATTCACGCACAACGCTCATACTTGCCGTAAAGTTTTCGTTCAAGTTTTGCTTCCTTAAAAGCTCTTAAAAAGCTTCTGTACGAGCAAGCAGAAGGGAAACTATCTGTGATTTTCTGCCATAGATTTTTATTACTTACATCATCAGAAACATCTACTCCTGTTTCAATTACAATACAGTCATTTGTATTGTATGCAATGAATTGGTATTTTCCTTTGTAATATACACGCTCCCATTCCATCTTTTTCATAGTTTTCACTCCTTTTTCTATGCTGAATAATAATTAGGGTTATATGTCTGCGGCATTGTTGGTATAGCCTGCGGTGTATAAGGGTTCGGTTCATATGATTGAGGCTGAGTTGTATTTGATTCTTGCTCGTATCCTTTATATTCACTCTTAAAAGCGTTATGAGCGTACTGTGATGACAAGTAAGCCATAATATTTGCGTCAATAAGCTTGCCCATAATGAGCAGATCCTTGTATCCCATTGGTACTCTGATAGTAAGTTCAGCCTTTCCTTTTTCCGGAACAATCAATCCTTTGTCACTGGAATGACCGGCTCTTGACTCTGCTGTAAATATAATTTCCGACTTCGAGCCTGCTCCAATCTTAAAATAGCGACTTAAAGCCTTACCGTCATTTCGGAGTTTGCGTTTTTTGCAGGCAACTTCATTTACACCGCCAAATGGGGAAGTGTAACTCTCGGCTGGATACTGATTACCTTTTGCTTTCTCCGCAGCACACTTTTTTAGTAAAGTTCCTTTTGCTTCTTCTGCGAGCAAGAGAGCCTCACCGAAGGTGAGAAAGCAGTCGATACTGCGGATATTTTGAGGATTGCTCTTATCCACAAAGCTGAACATCACTTTTTCACTCTTAAAAAGATTTGCTTTAACCTTTAAAAAAGTGTTTGAGGAATACATTTCAAAAAAGCTGTATTCAATATTCTGCTTTGAATCCTGCGAAACAGCAGCCTTTATAGTATCAACATCAGTGCTGATTTTTTTAAGTCCTTTGAGAGCATTTGAAAGTTTTTTGATAATTGAATTTAATATAAGCATTGTATCCATAGTGGTTTCTCCTTTTTCTTTATTTTCTATATTAATTATACCTTACTTTGATTAGGCATATAAAAAAGTCAGAAAAAGAATGGCAGGGTATAAATTTATACCCTGCACAAAGTTGAAAACACTATTCAAGAATACTTTTAATCTCATTAAGCATTTTAGCAATTCCGTTAGCCTGCTCTTTGGTAACGGTGATATTATCGCAGTCAAATGAGAATACCTCATTGATGAGATAATTAAGATTGTTAAGGATTTCGTCCGTTTCTTCTGTTACATCGTCAACTGTTATTTCGCTATTACCATTTTCTTTTTGCTGTTCGTGGATTACAAGCTGACTTGCTATCGGCTGAGGCTCAACATCTGTATATTGTGGGAAATTTGCCGGAGAGTTATTACGCTCGTTATGCTCGTAGTTGTTATTATGAGTCGTTCCTGCTTCTTCAGATTTTTCTTTCGTATCTATCTGAGAAATATTATTGGATACTTTTTTATCCTCAATAACATTCTTCTCAGGTGCAAGAGCCTCTTTAACAACCTTTGCTGTAAGCTTTTCTCCTGCTTTACCAACTGTTGCGATTATCTCTTTTTGCTTTTCAGAGTCAGCTTTTGACAGCTGATACGCTGTATCTGTGCTGATTTTACCGTCTGCAAAAGCGTCTTTTACTTCATCGGCAGCATTAATGTTAATTGCATTTAATCGCTTGGCTTGCTGAGCGGTAATTTCAAGCTGTTCAGCAAGTATATCCAAAACTCTGCCGTTAATTTTCTCACCGTTTTGTTTTCGCTTGAGCAAAATTTCTTTTTTGATAGCAAGTTCCTTTGCTATTTCGCCATCTGTTTTCTTTCTGTTATGCAGATTAGCATTAATAAGTAAATCTACATCTGCGTCCTCGTAATCGGGTAAATCCCAAACAATGCAGGGGATAGTATCAAGCTTTACTCCTTCAGCGAGCGGAAGATTACGCTTAATAACTTCTTGTACCGCCGTAAATCGCCTGTTACCCGAACAAATCGTATATTTATCATTATTCTTATTTTTTGTAACAATCAGCGGTTCAATAACTCCGTTTTCAGCAATGTTATTGATAAAAAGTTCGTCCACCTCTACCGAATAGATCTCGGTATTACGAGGGTGAAATTCAAGTTTGTTTCTGTCAATCATCATCAGAGGAGATACGGTCGTGGCAGCTCTTATTTTTTCTGCCGAGGGAAAAAGATTTTTAGATAAATTAAGTGACATATGTGTATGTACCTACCTTTCAAAAAATATAACTATTTAGTTAAGAAATTGACTGTAAATACTCATCTACAAGCTCGTAATAATCTTCCGTGGCGGTACATTTCGGAGCAGAAATAACAACCGGATCTGTTGATTCCGATTCACCAACCTTACAGGTATTACGAATATATGTATTATAGACAGGCAAGCCGAAAGGAGCAAGTGCTTCTTTAAGCTCTGAAAGACCATCGGTATTGAGTTTCGCCCTTGAGTACATTGTTGAGAAACAGCCTCTTATAACGAGTTTTGGGTTGAAATCTTTGAGTTCAACTACTGACTCAATTACATTTTCAAGACCATCTGTGCCGTATTTACCAAGCTTGATAGGTACAAGTACATCGTCTGTAATGCACAGAGCGTTTACGGCTGTGATAGTAGGATATGGCGAAAAATCAAATATACAGAAATCATAATCATTTTCGAGCGGTTTAAGCTGAGTTTTAAGATGAAACTGCTGAGGGTGTAAAACATCACCCATTACGGTTCTGTCTGCACCAAGCAGATCAAAGGAAGAAGGAATTACATCTACGCCATATTTGCTGTGCTTAATTGTTTTTTCAGCAATAGGCTCTTTTGCAAGCATTACATCAGCTATCGACAAGATACCATCTTCGTCATTCTCGTTGTAACAACCAAGCGACTTAGTTGCACTGCTTTGTGGATCAATGTCAACAAAAAGAACACGCTTTTTGTACTTCTGCGAAAGAATAATTGCAAACGATATTGCAGAATGTGTTTTTGCTGTACCGCCTTTTACATTATAAAAACTAATATATCTCATATAGTTATACCTCACCTTTCTTTGATAACGGATTAAGATTGAAAGCCTCTTCTATTTTATTTGAAGAAGTATGTACATAAATTTGTGTTGTGTTAAGGTTCTGATGACCTAACACTTCCTGCAAGGTTCTGACCTCTACGCCATTTGAGTACATAAGCGTTGCAGCTGTATGCCTCAATGTGTGAACGGAAATACCGTCCTTATCAATATTAATAGCCTTGAGTGCGTTTTTCACGATTTCCTCAACTCTTCTTACCTTGAGTCTTTTACCGGTGTGAGCCGATATAAGCAATGCTTTTTTATCATATATAGGTGTTCTTATAGCAGAACGCCAATTAAGATATTCGTCTAACGCAATACAAACAGCCTTGCTCATTACAACATTTCTGTCTTTAGATCCTTTGCCGGTGACAAACACCTTATTATCCCTTATATCGCCTATATCAATACCAACCATTTCTGACAGTCTTACGCCTGTTGACATAAAAAAGAGAATAATAAAATAATCTCTCTCGTAGTTTTCTTTACTCGGATCTAATGTATCAAGCATTTTGGTACACTCATCAAGAGTTAAGTAAAACGGAAGTTTCTTTTCGGCTTTAGCATAAGGAATATTGTTACAAGGATTAAACGAAAGTATCTTCGGATATTTCTCACAGTAGTTAAAAAACTTTGAAATTACCGATAGAGCGTGATTTCTGCTTCTTGCAGACAATTTTTTCTTCTCTTTAAGATAATACAGATAATTAAGAATATCATCTCTGACTATTGAGTTTAGGTAACCATCTGTAATATTCTCAGTTATCATCAAATAATCGTTCTCGTATTCGAGCATTTCTTTCTCTGACAGTTTTTGACTGCAAAGATATACAAAGAAGTGATATAATTCAAAATAATATGCTTTAACCGTCTGTTCGCTACGATTTTCAATAACCGATATATGATTGAGAAACTTTCGTAGTATTAAGGGTGAATTGTCTATTTTTAAAGCAAGTGAATCGTTCAATCAATCACCTTCAATCTCACTTTTCACAGTGTCATAGCTCTGCCTCGTTAAAAACATCATTGCAGGATATTCTCCTTTGTTATCGCAAATAGTCTTGGTTGATGAAATATATTTTACACCCTGAAAATTGCGTGTAGGAGAAAGCACACCCTCATAACCGCTGATTTTAATTACTGCACCACCTGTTTTTATGTAATCGTAAAGTTCTGCCGGTGAATACCAACAGTTCATATATCGGATATATGCCACATCAAGAGGTGACATAGAGTTTTCTTTTCCTGTTTTCATACAAATTTTATCTGCATATGCCATTTTCATTATTCCTTTCTGTAACTATTTTAGATGTACAATAATATCCTTAGCAGAATTTGAAATAAGAGTGTAATAAACAGTGTCATATTGTTCTTTTGAAACCGCTCTTAATTCTTCTGATGAAAGCTTTGATATATCGCTATACATACTTTTAAAAGCGTCTATCACACGAATATTATCTGTGATTACCTTATATCTTAGCTTTCGTGCATAAGCAATTTGCTTTTCACTTTTGCCTTGAATAACAGGGAGTGCAAACATCTGCTCGCATTTATCAATTTTTTGAAACAAGAGCTTGTTGTAGCACTCAGAACACATTGAATTTTTAGATTTCACAATGTATCCGGACCAAGAAACGCCTCTGCTTCTATCTGCAAATTCTTTTTTTATTGTGTAATTGCAGCCACAATAACTGCAAATTAAATTTACTTCTGCGGTGTAAGACATCTGTACACTCCTTCTTATTTAATTTTCAATAATTTGATAGAATTTATCTACATCAACCATTAAGCCGAGTATTGAGCCTGTATCCCATTTGATATGTACTGTACCTATGTCATCAACAAAGCTTACAGTTCCACAGCTGCCTTCCGGTGGTGTAAACTCATCAAACATTTTTACAAGCTTTACTCTTGCACCAACAGGATATTTTTTCCTAAGCTCCTGAACTTTCGTTGAGTCAAACATTTTTATATCCCCCTTCTTTATTTTTATTACATATTAATTATAGCAATAATAAAGAAAGCATATAAAAAAGTCAGGTTTTAAAAATTCAATCTCATCGTCCTTCAGACGATAGGGGAGATTTATATAACGGTGAACTCAGAGCAAGCTAAGAGCAGATACATAATCAATACCAATTTTGGAAGTATCCCTTAATGCTCTCGATTCAAATTGTATTTGACACCGCTCCATTTTTATCAATCTCCTGATTATTATTTAAAATATCATTACCGATAACAGTAATACTTTTGTTAAGCCAATATCCTAAATCGGTTCTTAAATAGTTTCTTTCGTCTATTTCAGAGTTACTGTTTGGAGAAAGCCATTCAATATAATAACAGACCTGATTATAACCCAGATCGTCAATTCGACTGCCGAATTTAATCAAACCTGTGAGTTGTCCGTTAGCAACAGATATAATGTCATCTACATATAGATGAACACCTAATTTAGTTGTGCAAATGTATTTGCGGACTGTATCGGATAAGATTTCAACAGTATTACCTTCTCCATTATCGGTATATACTTCTAAAGTGTTTTCATTAATTAAAAATCCGGTTACAAGCTTATGTTCTTTTTTACTCAAAGCCTTTACCGTATTGAAATACTGCATATTTTCAATCTCCTTAATCAAATTAATCTTCGTCTTGTTCATACAACTTAATAATATCCAATGATATAAGCAATACTATACGATCACAGAGATTGTCAATTTCTTCAAGTGGTACTTTAGAAAAAGCAGTGATAAACTTATCCCTATATTCACCACGAGCCGCCTCAATAGCCTCATCGCTTGTATCGAATTGTTCCGGCGAATACTTGTCAATAATATCATCGGAATAAAAAACAATAGATGAACCTATACCGCTGCCGCTACTATCATAACCTTGAACTAAATAGCAGCCTTCAGTTTCCGCTATTTTAAAATCAAACATATAATCTTCCTTTCTTAATTAATATTAGATTATTTTCATCATAGCATAAAAATAAAATCCTCGCTGAAAAGTCGGAAAAAGATTTTCAGCGAGTAATTTATATAATAGAAAAATAAATTGAATTACAAAAAATACAACGAAAAAGTGTATTGCAATCACACTTTTTACAACGAATAATTGTGCAAATAGTTTTTATGCCGCTGCATAATTACAATAAACGGCACGACAATTCCTCAAAAATAAACAAAAAAGTCCTCAAACTGCCGTTATTGAGCTTGCTAACCCCAATAAAACGGCAGTCGAGAACTTTGAGAGTAAATAGATAATACATATGTTACTAAAATAAAAATAGAGGGAGAGAGAGCAGAACTATTTTTGAAAATAAGTAAATTAGTATTTACAACTAAAACAACAATTCCCTTTAATCCCCATAAAAACAATCTTAAATATTACTCAAAATCGTCCGATTCTTCTTCAATATCCTCAATAGTATCACTATTATTATTCGCAGTTAAATCAGATGTATCTGTTTCTTCATATATATAATTATTATTGAAATACAGTTTTATATCATCATTCAAAACTTCCTGACTTATTAAAAGGTATTTGGTATTGCGATCCTGTAAAAAAACAAAGATAAGAATCAAATAAACACGCCAAGGAATTTTCTTTTTTTGCTTTTCATAAAGACAAATATCTGTTACACTCGTTCCAATAATTTTAGCTAATGTATCTACTGTCATATTTGTCATAAGACGAAGCTTTGGAAGATGATATGCCATTCTTTTGCAATATCTGTCTTTTTTCCTCTGATTAAGCTTCGGCACATAATTAGGTAAGTGGTCTTTTGTATATGTAATATTATCCTTGCCTTGAATAAATATAAGCAGTTTTGCGTCAATGATATTTAATTCAAGCATTTTATCAAGAGCTTCAAAATATGTTGCAAAAATAGTAACAGAAATTAAAAATATTTTCCAATTCTCAGCACTTTTTAAAATACATTGCTTAAATTTTGAAAATCTAAGGTCAGTTATATCGGCAATTTTCAAAAAATCACTTTCACTAAGATGGGTAGTTTCTAATACCAAGTAAAAATTATCTCGCAGCTTATTTACATATTTTTCTTTATCTTCTTTTGTTACTGTCATAATATCAAATCACCTCAAAAAATAATATCGTACACTGAAAAATCACTGAAATATTTTAGAGAATTTCAGAAATAATTTTTGTTGTATTAATGCAATCAGTGCTATAAAAATAAATTGCGTTAAGCAGCGGCATAAGCTTTTAATTTTATTATAAAACAAAATTGTAAGTCATACAAGTTTGTTTATGGGGATTAAAGGGAATTTTGGGGAGTTTTTTTGCCTTTTCCTTAAAAAAAGGCTTTTCCCTATCCCTCGGTGCGTATAATGTTTATTATACGCAGTCATAAATATATACCTTTTTTGCCCCTCTCCTATCAGCTATGTAATTTTTATATAACTATAAAACAAAGCCTATGTAGTTCCTTTACCGGTTCTGCATAGGCTTTGCTGTGTTGCATTAAATTTTAGTTATGCTTCGTCCAAGTCCTGACCGTACTCATCAATAATATCAGCTTGTATGTTACGGTTATTTCTCTCATATAGTTATCCACCTTTCTTTATGTAATCACTATTTTGAATTTAGCTTCTGATAAAAATTATATATCTTATTCTTAATATTGTCCATATTTGAACCCTGCAAATACAAAATCGGCACTTTTCCTTTTTTGTTATTACGCAGCCTTGTAATATACTTATAGAAAATTGTGTGGTTCATAAAGTCTGTGAACATTATCACGAAATCATAATTATTCGGATCAATGTATGCGTCATTCGCATTTTCCGTATGTTTCAGCTCAGGCATTAGCTCCTTGAGCTTATCAACTATCTCCCATCTGCCGCCTATAACAAGGATTCGTTTATCCTCAAAATAGCTGTTGGGAATATAAAAATCAGCAATATCTTTCTCTGCATTCTCATCAGACTGCAATTCATTAATAATTTCTTGCAAGTCTGTTATTTTATTATTGCTTTTATCTATTTCTTTGTCTTTCTCAGATAGTTTTTTCCTTAGCTTGGTATTGATGTTTTCTTGGTTTTGATATTTCTCAACCTTATTCTTCAGAGATATATTTTGCTGCTCTAATTTTTCTATCTGTGATTTGTATTTCTCTAATTCCTCAGATAGTTTTGCATTTTCTGATTCTAACTCTTTTGTTTTCTTATTCAAGTTAAGCTTTTTATCAACTTTAGTGGTAATTCCGTTGTCTGATTTTGACATTTCATCAGATAAGCTTACAGTGTCGTCATCAAAAAACGGAGTAATATCTCCAAAATCATATGAAGAAAAAAGAGTGTAGTAGTCACATTCATTGACTGACGCAATCGTTGCAAGCATAATGTTTTTGTTAAGAAGAGCCATAACTCTTTCAATATCGGTCGGCTGCATTTGTGTTTTGAATATTAGGTTTGTTGTAGTAATGCTTTCATCATTATCCTTATAGCTTTCCGCTTTTTCAAGTAAATACTCCTGCAATGTTTTAATTAGAAGCTTGCAGCAATTAGCCACACTAAATGCCTCGTCCGTCATAAGCAGTAGTTTTTGATTATTTCCTGAATTTCCTGTTTTAAACTTAAATTTGTTATCTCTCAAAAAGCACTCTACTGAAGTTACCCTTGCCCCCTTATATCCCTTTAAGTAAGAATAGCTGTCAACCGGAATCATAGGTAATTTTTTCTCGCTTTTATAGTTTTTCTCGTTTTTGCGTTTACGCTTATTTTCTTTTACTAACCCCTTATTAAGCAATGGGTCAAGTATCGGGTATAATTCTAATTCAAGATCTTTAAATTCATCATAATTACAATAAGTCAAACTATAATCTATATTCATAGCCGCAAGTATCCTGCAAGTAGTTATAAACCTTTGTGTAGCATTTTCAAACACAAACAAGATCGGATCATCGCAGTCCTTTTGCTCCTTCTTAGAAAATTTCTCAAGCATATCTTTATTGATAAATCTTGAATCATATTCTAATGAATCAAGAATGTCAGTGCTTTTATTGTTACTGACATAATCAAGTATTTCACCTGTTCTTTTTTCAAGAAATCGCAGATATAGCTTTGAATAAAGAAAGCTCTCACCAAACTCAATACTCAACTCTTCGTCAAGATCTCGATTATTAAGCTGTTTGTTCATTTCTTCAACTTGATTGTTTACAGCTTTTGTAATGCCTTTTTTCTGATCCGATAAGCTGGTGTCATAAAACAGCAAAATCATTATTATGTAAATACTTTTACGATCATCACTCTGACGCATAATATGCTTGGTTGTTTGTGCGTCTAATATTAGTTTGTTATTATCGCTGATTTTTATTTTGTTTAATACGGATACAGCACTTGGAAACACTTTAACTACATAGTCAAAAAACAAATTTTTCGCTTCATTATTTGTGCATATCGCCTTGCCGGTTAATATGTAAATAGCTTCTTTTATAGCCCTTGTAAAGTACAAATCAGGCACTTTTAAAGCTTCGTTATACAGTTCCTGCCTATTGAAATATCCTTCATCTATAATCGTTTGTAAAAATTTTATGGTTTCAGCTTTATTCCTCTCAAGCCCCATATCAAATAGCATATCAAAAGCGTATTTAAACACCATTTTATCGTTTTCGGTATAGTCATAATTGAGAGTTAATTTATATAATTTTTCGATTTTCATTTTACAGCACTTCTTTCTGTTTGATTTTTAGTTTATGATTATATAGTATCACACTTTTAGACTTTATGTAGAAAAGTCGGGTTTTAATTATTATCATAGTATTAAAGGCTGCTACAAATTTTGTAACAGCCTTTAGTTGGTTTTTGATTTTAAGTTGTAATTTTTGCTTGCGTACTATTTCATAATACTCTATTTTTAGTGCGTTGTATTAATTAAGTCATCAATATATTTATTTTGATTGATAAAAAATTACTCAATTTTGTTCAGATAATATCTGTTGCCTGTTTCTCGGTCAGTTAAGATCAGCTGTTCCTTTTTAGAATTGTATTTATAGTAAAAAACTGAAAGAGTTTCACCAGTATTACTATCAATCAAGAAAATTCTGTCATCAGGTCCGGTTTCATCATAAACTTGAATGACCTTACCCTTAATTTCAATTTTATCTCCTTCTATTTTTTCGCTGAGATACTCAAGTCTTATATATGGCGTTTCACAAAGATAAACACCGACCGGAATTTTATCGGCAAACGAACAACCGGAAAAGAGGTACAATATTGATGTGACAGCTATAAGTATTGTTGTTATAGTTTTTTTCATATAATCACCTTATTCCTATTATTGATATTACTTTATAGTTTCTTTTAGCAAATAATTCCTTATTAATAGATTTATAAATATAATAATTTTCGTTATATTCAAAAACATTATATGCATAAAAACTGTGATTATGATACCTTACCATTATATAATGACAACCATTGCTATGTGCGAAAAAGATTATAATAGCTCTATGATTTCTTGCAATATTATCTATACTGCCATTTCCTGGGAAATCATATTCATTAACACCTGTGTATCCTAAAATTCTAAAAAATAAGGCTACTGCATCCGGCATAACTCCAAAGTAACCATCTAATATACAGCCATAAGCTTCAAAAAATGAAATAATGTTTTTAGGCTGTATCTTCCTGTTACCCAAAGCAACTAAAGCATTATATGTAGCTATCCAACCACATCCATTATAATCTCCCGTGCCACACCCCATTTTTAATAAGGAAGCATTACCAGTACTTTGATTGATAATATATCCGTTAAATTTGAAATTTGAATTGTACTCATAATTATAAATGTGTTCAACTGCTGATATAACACTGTAAGTGAATTGTACAGCAGAACCAGGAATTGTAGCAATAACGAATTTATATATCGGACTATATGGAAATTCACCGTTTTTATCAATTGCATTAACAAAATTATTTTGACAGTAATTAAATAGATTTTTCGTTAAGATATTATCATTATATTTATAAAGCCAAGTATAATCATCCGCATTTAAAAATCTTCCCGTAACAGGGTCATAATAACGGCTTTGGAGATAATATAAACCTGTTTCACTGTCATATACATATTCTCGATAACGGAACGGATTTATATTTGCAAGATCACAGTCCGAGGTATGTGCTTTAGTCATATCAGAGTCAATAATTTAAAGTTTTTACACGCTATATAATATCATAATAATAAAATTCAAAATATTTCCGAACGGAATTAACAAAAAATATGGAGCCGACATAATTGCAATAAGTAATGAATATCGTTTCTTTTTTTCTAATAAATCAAGATTTTTAAATATAAAAAATCTGCAAAGTAAGAATATTATTACAGATGATAAAAATATGGTCGAAATAGTAAATAATATATTCTGTAAATTTGAATAGTTAGTTCCTGTTGTTATCATATATATAAGTAGTATAACGGAATTTTGTACTGCATATTTAATGGATTCACCTAAAATTAAAGGAAATAATATCGAAAGAATAACCATTGAAATCGATTCTGCTAAAAAGCAACAGCCTAAAATTTTCCAAATTGTATTATTGTATTCACTACTTAGAAGTGGCTTTGGTAATTTGGAATTAATTATATATACAGATACGCAATTTGCTAAAATTGTTTCCAAAAATGCTATAACGATTATAAAAAGCAGTGTAATAATCGGAGAGCATATGTAATCAATCATATTTAACACCTCTAAACTTTTAACAATCAATTAATTTGTTGTAAACTTTATTGGGATAAAAATCAAGCTTAAATACATTACCATATATACTTTTGATTTTATCCTTGTATTTTTTACTTTCACTACTAAAGGTTCCTTGAAGTAATATATCCATTGAAGATTGAACACAATTATTATTTAATTCTTAATTAGTTGTATGTAAATCATTAAGCCATTCATTACAGTTCGATAATCACGAGCTATTTGACAAACATCGAATATCGTTATGCGTTTACCGTTTTCGTAGCAAGTGAATTTTAAATTATTGGCATTTGACCAAGAATACATTTTTGTTAACTTTTTATAATCACATTTACAAAATTAAATTTTTGCTAATTAATTGGAATTTGCTTTAAAATATATCCCTTATACCAATCGTTAGCCATTCCTCGTGGCAGTAAATAGTCTTTTCTGTAGCAATAAAGATAATTTTCTGTTGCAAGCAAATCGTCAAATACACATTCATCAGAAAGCTTCTTTTTAGTTCCGGTGTCTATATCGACCTCCCACAAACCGTTATTTTCATCCTCAACGGTTGTTCTTACTATATTCCACTCTGACTTTTCAGCCGAAAAATAAATTTTATTATTATTGTAAGTAACTGATTGAACATAATTATGTAAGGCTGCTCGTGATATTTCTCCGGTTTTTAAATTGTATTTTAAGAAAGTACATTCTTCAGAAGTGTTTATCAGATCTTTGCAGCAATATAAAAAGTAATCATTAATAATAGCCGGCTCGTCCAAGTCACTCAATGTACTATGTTCGAAGTGTGATTTCTGCAAATATGTATCCACATCATATTGAAAAATTTCATATTTGTATTCATTTTTTGTAATAACATTAAGTGTATTGCTGTTTATAGAAATATAGAATATTTCACCGATATAATCTATTTCTTTCCTGTCGTTTATATTCTTAGCATCAACAATTACAAGTTTCTTTTTGTCAACTGAATATAAAACCCTGTCGCCATCAAAGAAAAGGATTTGGCTTTGTTCATCTAATTTTTGCTTTTCTTGTGTTGCGTGATTTTCCATATACAAACTGCCGTCATCGCAATAAACTTCAATATTCTCTATTCTTTGCGAAGTAATTGAAGTTGAAACATTTTCTTTTCTGTCAGAATAATAAATATCAGCCCTATAATACATAGGGTCTTTTACATATAAATTGCCGTCCTTATATACCATATAATCATCTGACATAGGAAACCTTTTACCGTTATAAATACGCATACTGTTACAACCGTATTCATAGCTGTTATAGTACGAAGTATCGCTATCCGGTTTAAGGTCAACTTTTTCTTTGCTCAGAACAAAAAATGCAATAACCAAAAGCAAAGCAGATAATATAATTAAACATATGAGTAACGGCGACAATTTCTTTTTTACTTTCATAATATCACTTTCTCCTTAGAAATTTACAAATACAGTAATCATTATGTATTAATTACTCTGAAACTTTTAATATATCAAATTCATAACAGCTATAATTTAATTTATGCTGCAAAAACACAGATAAGGCTGTATTCGTAATAATTTGTTTATTAACGGTTCCGTGAAATTTACCAGTAACATTTCCATATTTAACCTCAGCATAATTCTACCATACAAAAGATAAATAAGCAATAATAATTAATTAATTTGCATAAATTCATCTTATTACACTATGTATTATTGTTTTAATTGTGCAATATTTTAGGCTGCTACAAATTTTGTAACAGCCTTTTAAAATCTTATTTTATCTTTCACAATTTCATTTATCTTTTTTACTGTTTTCTTATCTTGAAACTGCAAAAACAGATGATCATAGCTTACATCTAATTTTTTCACAAGCCTTTTTATATTATCAATGCTCGGTTCGGATTTTGCTGTTTCCCACTTCGTATATGTTGTTCGGTCAATATGCAATTTTTTGCTCATATCTGTTTGAGTGAATCCGCAACGTTTTCTTGCAAGATTAAGGTTATAAGCAAACGACATATCCATTTTTCTACTCCTTTCTTTATATAGTTCCTGCCTATTGAAATATCCTTCATCTATTATCGCTTGTATAAATTTTATGGTTTCAGCTTTATTCCTCTCAAGCCCCATATCAAATAGCATATCAAAAGCGTATTTAAACACCATTTTATCGTTTTCGGTATAGTCATAATTGAGAGTTAATTTATATAATTTTTCGATTTTCATTTTACAGCACTTCTTTCTGTTTGATTTTTAGTTTATGATTATATAGTATCACACTTTTAGACTTTATGTAGAAAAGTCGGGTTTTAATTATTATCATAGTATTAAAGGCTGCTACAAATTTTGTAACAGCCTTTTAAAATCTTATTTTATCTTTATTAATCTTCGTAATGACCTTTGCAAGCATAAATCAGCAAATTATCTTGCTCATCTATTATGTTTTATTATTTCTTTTTACGATAACATAATCAAATGATTCATAAGGTTATTATCTGTAATTACTAATCAAAATAATTTTTCTCCATCTTTTCTATTAGCTTCAGAAAACAGATAATCATAGCTTATCTCTAATATTTTTACAAGCATTTTTATATTTTCTATGCTTGGTTCGGATTTGGCTGTTTCCCATTTGGTATAAGTTGTTCGGTTAATATTCAGCCTGTCACTCATATCCTGCTGAGTAAATCCGCAGCGTAATCTCGCAAGTTTCAGATTATAAGCAAACGATTTATCCATTTTCCTGCTCCTTTCTAAATTTTCTCTTGCATTGTTATGCTTTACACATAAGTTTTGCAGGGGTAGCTCTTGACCGTACTCAAGAGCTTGTAATTGCAACATATATAAATGTAATATGTAGAATAGATTTACAAATGAGAAAATATTAAGTTGTTTATAATTACCTCTTGGTACGGCAAGGTGGTAAACTAATTAGTATCAAATTTTTTCTTAATACAAACTGTTTTTTAATTCTCTCTTATACTTATAATAAGTATTTGGAGATATGCTATAAGTCTTTTTCACTTCCAATCCGTGTATATTCTCAAAGTAAGCAGTACCGTTAATAATGCTCATTACTTCAGCGTCAGTATTTTTTCCATTAAACGACTTGCTTTTTGCAAGAATTATATCTTTAATCGGCTTTTCTTTTTTAACAGTTACTTTTGTTGCTTTTTTTCGACCAACTTCCTTGCCGGCAAACTTAGCTGTTTGTATTCCTTCACGAGTTCGCTGGCGTAAATCGGATACTTCCTTTTCTGCCTGTTCAAAGGCAATTCTGATTTGCTCTTTGGCAAGCTCAAGAAGATAACGATTTATTCCCTCAAGAATATAATCAACAGGAGTGTCGGTCATTGTAAGCTGATTACTCAATGCCTTTTTGTAAGTTTCAGTATTAATATGTGGCTCTTTAAGAAAAATAAGATTTACATTATCCTTAAAGAGCTTCTCATATATCTCGTATCCCTCTTTAGCATTTCTACTCATTCGGGATACCGAATCAAATATAAGAATATCATCAGCCTTCACTATTTCGAGTAATCTCGTGAACTGCGGTCTGTCAACTTTCGTGCCGGTAAATACCTCAGTTATTATTTGTGCTTGAGGATACACAGTTTTTATATTTCGGATCTGTCGCTCTATCGACTGGTGTTCCGTACTAATACGACAATAGCCATAAATCATTATCTTATCCCCTTTTCCTTTTCTATATATAATAGTATATAATAGAAACCCGACTCGCATAAAAAAGTCGGGTTTTAAAAAGTATCTCAAAAACGATTTACTTAATTACGCTTTAACTATTTGGATATACACTGATTTTTTACCAATTTAAACGACCGTTTAAATTGGTATTCTTTTTTGAGCTGCTTTCTTTCTAAATTTATATATCTTTTGGTAGTTTTTACACCTACCTTTAAATTGGTAGAAAATTAAAGCACTCCCCTTTTCATATATATTTATATATAAAAAATACTCAAACAGATTTCAACAAATCGTGCTTGAGTATTTTTTATGTTCTATTTGATATTCACACAGTACCCTCTTTGTTACAGAGGGTACTGCTAAAAAGAATTGCTTATCCCATAATCCATTCTGTCAGTTTATCGCAGCCATCAAAAGTGCTGCTATCTATATGACATCGACCATTCATTATTCTCACATACTGAAGATTAGAACAATCAGCAAAAGAATAATATCCTAAACTTGTGTATGAAGAAGGTATAGTAACCTTTTTGAGTTTGCGGTTATTCCGAAAAGCCAAATCTCTAACTGCTACGAATGTAATATCCCAACCATAGGCATATGACGGTAAAGTTAATTCTGAGGCTGAACCTTGATAAGCATAAATGGCAGCCGTCTTTGATGTCAAATTCATATACAGGTAATCACCGTACAGCCTAATCTCCTGATTAAAATATAGCTGCATAGTGGTGCAGTCAAAAATATCAACACTTCCCGAACCGTTAAAGTCGGCAAGGGAAAGATCAATAGTTCTCAAATCATTACTAAGGTACAGCTGGATAAGTGTTACATCATTAATACTAATAACACCGTCTTTGTTTACATCACCGACCTTATATTTAGTTGCAGCGTTTGATGTAACACAGCTTGTAACTATCAGAATCGCAACAGCTGTTACAATAGATATTACTTTTCTTTTTCTCATAAACATTTCCTTTCTTGTTTCATTAGTCTTAATTGCAAAATGGCGTATAAAGGGGAACAATATTACACACCAATTTTTCCTATTTTCTTTTTAATTCACTGTTATTTCAGCTTTATAGGTTTTACCGTTGACGGTTGCTTCAATGTATGTAGTACCTGTATTCTTTCCTTTAATCATCAGCGATGTTTCAGAACCGCCGCAGATTTGTGCCACAGACGGATTACTGATTTTCCAAGATACTTTGTCATTTGTACCTTCCACTTTTATAGTTACAATTTGATTTTTTGAAATAGTTTTTCTGTCGGGAGATAGCTTCACATTATCCTTTTCCTTGACGGTAACAAAACAGTTGACATAGTAGCTGCCTGCACGAGCGGTAATGTATGCAGTACCGCTTGAGTGTGCTGTTACATATCCGTCACGAACCGTTGCTACACTTGAGTTAGAACTGCTCCAAGAAACGCTCTTGTTAGTTGCATTTGACGGTGAAATGTTTGCTACAAGACTAATGTTATCACCCTCATACAGAGTGGTCGAGGTGTAATTAAGAGTAACACCGCTTACAGGTATATCCGTGTTCCGTGAACTTTCCTCTTTTTTACTTGATTCGGGCTTATGATAACTGCTGTTGTTATTACTATGGTTATTACTATGGTTATTATTATTGTTATTGCCGCTATTATTGCTATTGTTATAACTATTGTTATTGTTGCTGTTATTATTAACACTATGGCTTTGAGAATTTCCGGAGTTATTATTGCTATTATCATTGCCATTTGAATTAGAATTTGAGTTTGAATCAGATTCATTGCTTTGACTTTCATTACTGCTTTCGGGGATTGAAGAAGAATGTGTATAAGGGGCGATCGTCATACGAGGAACTTGCGAACTTTCATTGCCGCTCTCCTCATATGTAGTGGTTTCTTCGTCATCTGGACCAAACAGATAATCTAAATCGTAATCTTTTTTCTTACTACCTTCTGAAGATGTAGTGGCACTACTATTAGGACTATCCGTACCGTCTGACACCATCGGAACGATAACCAATACTATAATGAGAATTATTACAATAGATACAACGGCGATAATTCCTGCAATAATCAATTTAGACTTTTTACTGTCACTTTCCTCAATATTATTATCCTCTTGCCTAAGCTTGTCCTCATATCCCTTAAAGCCTATATCTCTTTTAAGTCCCATTACCTTTTCCACCTCTTTTTCTTTTTATCGCTTTTTTGATTATTCGAGTTCACACCGCTGACAGGTGGTATATTGAGATTTAATATACTATTATATATATATCTGCAAGGCTGAGTAAAAAAGTCAAAACTATCCGGGATATTTGGCGACAGATAGCATTTGTCCTTCTTCGTACCCATAACCTCAAGAACTTCTTGATAGTGCTGTTCGTCCGAAAGAGAAAAAATATAATTGAGGTCCACATCGTACATCATTTCAACATTTGAAATAAGATTGGCAATTTCAAGTGGTGCTGTGCCACATACAATTATTTTAATATCTTTTTTCAAATAGTTTTCGGGAAAACCATTTTTTGTAATATAGCCGTAATCAACTATTCTGTACGCAACATCTGTTGCAACAAAAGAGCGTGTTTCTTCCTTATATAATGTAAGGTTTTCCTTAACAAGGCAATCTCTGTCAGAATCATAGGACACATCATCGTACAATGTCATAAGGCAGTCGCAGAATTGAGTATCGTTCTCCTCGACATAACAAGCCCTGATTCCTGCCTCGTTAAGATAGCGAGTAAGCATAACAGCTTGTGTTGTTGTTCCTATTCTCGGCATAATGCCAATTATACCTACCGTTGTTATCTTAGTAGGGCGTGGCGGTTGTTGTGATGTGTGCTGCATTTGTTGCTGAGGTATTACAGGCGGCACAACTGTTTGAGAATTGAAATTACCTTGTTGTGGCTGTGGTTGAAATTGAGTTTGTGACCCTCTGATTGGTACTTGCGATTGAGGCATTGGCTGAATATTTGCTGCAACCGCCTTTCGCTTTGCTTCAATCTTTGCAACTTTTTTATCTTCTTTAGCTTTGAGTTTTTCACGCTTTTTAATTTCTCTAAGCTCTTTTTTTGAAAGCTCACGCTGTTGTACCGGTGGTTCAACGGGTGCAGGCTGAATATTATTACTGTTTTCTTCATAAATCTTGGGCTTTGAAACAGGCGGCTGAATTTCTTTATGAATTTGAATGTTATTGTTCTCAGATAGTTTTTCTTCTTTTCTATATGGATAAGAAGGCATAGACTGATTTAATTTTTCAGTTTTACCTGCACCCTCTTCTTCTATATAGTTATCGTGTGAACTTATTTGTACTGCACTCTGAGGTCGGTCATTATTAGCAGCAGTAAATTCAGTCTTAGGCTGTTGATAATAAACATTAGCCTGCGGTCGAGGCATAGCAAAACTATTATTGTTTGCATTTTGCACCGGCTGAGGCACAGCCTGTACTTGTTTATTAGGGAAAATCTTAGTTATCTCTTCAATAAGGTCATCAGTAGTAATGGACCTGAGAAAATTGTAAATACCAAGTGTTTCCGCAACCGCAAAATACTCTTTGTAATTTGCGGTTATGCCTTTCACTACCTGAATTGTGCTTGCTGCCATTTTACTGACAGATGAAACTATTTCAGCAAAATTATCCTTATTAACGCAGAAAGTAAACTCTGACAAATCATAAATAATGGCAAACGCATTGTCTGCATTTGCCACTATAAACTTAACTATATCTTCGGCAGAGGAAACAAGTTCCAAATATTGAACATCATATCCTAATCCCGAAAGTGTATTATATACGGATTTTGTTTTTTTACCAATGTAAAGGATCTTATCCATATTTTATCACTTCTTTCTTAAATTTTCTAATTGTTCCTGCTTGTTTTTTCGTTCCGCTATTTGAGAGCTGTATTCATCTATTTGACTCTCCAAATCCTCAATATTGGAACTATACTCGTTATATGAGTTTTCATAATTTTGAATTTGCTGTTCAGAGGCAGCTGTTTCGGTGTCAGTCATATACTGCTGGTTTTCTCTTATTTCAGCGACCTTTTCCAGAATGTTATTTTGAATTTCTTTGTATTCGTTAATATCACTTTGCAGATCTGATATATTCAGATTAATTTCTCTAATCTGATTATCAAGTTTCTCACTGTAAAGTGTAATAATATCTCTCTCCGCAAACTCATCAACCATCTCAACTTTATTTATATTGGTAAAAAGAGCAGCAGAATTGGTCTGCTGCTCTTTGTCGCTCGACAGAAGTGGACTTGTATCATATGACACCGAAAGTCTGACCTCTGTGAAATTTTTTAGTTGTGAGATTTTAATTACCGAAAAGAAGGACGATTCATACAATGTTTCAGTTTTTAGCTGTTGAGTCTTATTGCTGTCATCTCTCGAAAGAGCTGAATATTTGTATGTATCTATGCCGTCATAGCTCGTATTATTGAATGACAGTACAACTTCCATTTCCTTGTTATCTTTACTGTACTGCCAGCTTTCAATCATTACCGTATGACCTGAGCCTATTTCAATCTCCTTACCTGTTTCGGTGAAGTACATTTGGTCTGCACTTCTTTTAAAAATATACGGAGAGGCAAACATAAACACGAAAATACAGGAAATTACAACAACAAAAATGCCGATAAAAACGCTTTTATTTTTCAAATAGTTTTGTTTCTTTTCTGCGTTTTCGGTAAGACTATTAATATTCATATTTTACCTCTTTTTATTTAATTTTAATAATATATAATATTTTAACTGCCAAGTACCTTATTATAAAATCCTACTCCTGTGCTGTATGACACATTAGTGTGGAAATCACTTACTATATAGCCATACTCCGAATTGCTGTCGGGAGTAAAGTTTAATATAAAAAGATTGTCGGATAAGCCGTCATTGAAATTATATATATCAGTATAATTACAATACAGAGCGACCTTTGGCTCATCGGTATCAAGGTCGCTATAATATCTATGCAATATTTTATAGCTCTTCGGTAATGTATAAGTGTTCTCACACATTTCATTAACTATATTGTAAACCTCTGTGGTAGTAATAGGCTTGAGCGATTCCAAGTATTTTTCATCGTAAGTGTTTAAAGGAAATGAAGTCATACCCTTGACAAATTCATCACTAAGTGCGTCTAAGTCAGTTTGAATAGTCTTAACTCTGTCTAAGGCAGCTTGTTTCTCGTTTACCTCATTTTGTAGATTTTCAATTTCAGGGTCAACTGTTGTCGGTTCAACGGTTGTTTCCTCAGATTGATTTTTATTACTTTTGTTGCCGTCCTCATTATTGCCGTATTGTTCCAAATATGGTTTCAGGGTATTAATATCGTTTACATTCTTAATCACAGAAAAAACGCTTACCCCTATTGCGAGAATAAAGGCTACATTAACCGCTATTATCAGTTTACTGTATTTTTGAAAAAACTCTTTCATTCTTGATCACCAATCCTCATTATTGTATCATTCTCCACACAGTTATACACATACCAATTACCGTCAATAACAGTCATCTCAACATTGTATATTTTTACATCATCTAATTTATCTGGTCTTTCAACTGTTTGATGTGCTTCTACATACAAAGGAGCGTGGATCATATATGAATAGTTATCTTCGTCCTGAATTTCCTCAAAGGTTCTTATAACCTCAGTCTTGTAGCCAGAAGGAAATTCTTTATTTATCATATTTCCTTGACTGTTTCTTTCAAGTTCAGGGACAAGTCTTTCACAATAATCCTGACAAGCATAGGGACTTACGGCATTAATAATATTTTCTACTTCCTCATACTGTTTGCCCTCATATGTATATCTCGCCTCAACAAATTTTTCAGCAACCTCAATCATATCGGCTTTATGCTTAGTATATTGTAATATCTCATTATTAAGCTCGTTAAGCTTATTCTCAAGATTGCTTTTAGGATTAACCGTTTCAACAACTACCGCTGTTGTCGGTTCAGCCTCATCGGCGGTTGCTTCTACCACCTTGACATTTAGCTTTAAGTCATTAACCTTAGCTTTTGTGTCAAGCAGCATTGAGCGTGATATACCGTATGTAACAAATCCTGCAATACAAAGAATAAAAAGCACTATTGTTACTATCGGCAGTATTTTTGCTTTTTTCATTTCTGTTCTCCCCTTTTTTATTATTAGTCACCAAAGAAATAAACCGAGCCTGTAATACCGTTGTATTTAAGGACTAAAGGTAAATTATGGCGAAAATCGTCAGGATTACCTTTAAAGTACGATTCTGTACACATATATCGAATTTTATACTTTACAGCATACATACCTTGGTCGAAAATCTTAGTTACAGCGTCCTTCGCCATCTGAGAGGCATTATCCTTATAGCCGTCATAACCAAGTCCGCCTTCGGATACACTCTTTCTTATCTTCATAGGATCGGTGCAGCGACCGTCCACAAGAGCGTCACGAATACACTGAGCTATAAGCAAACAGCCGTCCGAGTCACCGCCGTACTCACCCTCAACCACCTTTTCAACAAATGCCTTCTGCTCACTTGTAAGCTTGTATGCGACAGGCGTATAGTTGCTTTGATTTATATAACCGAACTTTGTCTGAAAATCCTTACTTGCGGCACACATACCTGAAGTGTTTGCATATGGTATATTTATAAATCCAACAATGCTTGAAGAACTGTCCTTGTAGTTAAATGTAAATTTATTAACCTTAGTGTTCGTATAACCGCCGCTACCTGTATTACCGCCAACGGTAACAACAGTATTACCGGATACCTCTACAACTACCTCTATATGGTCCACATCATTTCCGTTTGAAGGGTCATAGTCATATATAACTAAATCTCCGGCTTTCGGTGTATAACCGCCGTTGTTTGCCTTATACATACCTTTAGCGGTTGCGTTCTTTTTCCAAACCGGTACACTTGCAGAGTATCCCAAACTATTGAGGTCCATTCCGCTCTTTTTCAGACACCAGCCTGCAAAAATCGCACACCATTCAGTACCCTGTCCGTTATTCAATTCATCACAGTAGGTTTTATAATTATTACCTACCTGCGAAAGTGCAAGGTTCGCTACCGAGTATGCTGATGAATTAGCGGCGTTCATACTATAAATAGAGCTTACCATATCATTGTAGAAGGTGCTGTTATAATCGTTGCCGTCAACAGATAGTTTTGCTATACTCGTTGTACCGTTGCTCTCTTTCCTTGTTTGCCCGATAATGCAATCTCCCACATACCAATATTTACCGTATGTATTTCCATCGCTGTCACCAAACAGCCCTATCTGAACCCTTTGCCCTGCGTTATTGATTTGAAAGCACATACGGTTATATATCTGCTTATAGGCGGTTTCTCTCGCTTCATCTTCAAGAGCTTCATATTCTTTTGAACCTTCCTTGATATTTTTCTGTTCTGCAAGGTTCTTTTGAATTTGAGAAACAGACGGTATAATATCATTGTTATTTGTCGTTGTAAAAGAGTCTAAGCATATTTTAAAGAGGTCATCGGTGAAATAGTAATGATATTTATATTTACCCTGATCGCTCGCTTCCTCAAAATTTGTCTTAAATCTCACCCAATCAACGGTATTGCCCGAAATAGTAGAAGTGAAACAAGGCTCACAAATACCTGCCTGAAAAGAATCAGGATTATCGTAAAACGATAAATAATTCAATTTAACTGTTTTTAAATTCTTATCGTCATCAGTGCCGTTTGCAGACTGATAATTAGTCAACGCCTGATATTTAAACACATTGTTATATGCAAGAAGCTTATATACGCCTGCAAGTTCCATAGAATAGCCTGCGTTTTTGATTGCTGTATATTTTCGCCTGTATTGTATTCTGTCATAATTATACCCATATTGTGAGTATTCAAGACCGTACTTTTGGAAACGGTCAAAATACTCAAGAATTTGACTGCATTCGGTCGTCACAGGTGTATTTGTTTGATTTTGGTTAATTGAAGTAACTGCTGCTATTATAAGCAAAATTACGACAATAATCAAGGCTAACGCTAAAATAATACCAATAATTACACCTATAACCGGTGCAGCTACCGCAATTACCGAAGTTAATGCAGAGGCAGTAGTAGTAGCTGCTCCTGCTGTCGCTTCGGCAGTTGCAGTTGCGGCAGAAGTTGCGGTTGTAGCAGCAGTTGAAGTGGCTTGAGCGGCACCAGCTGTTGTTTTTCCTGCTGCCGCCGCTGTATCTGCACCTGTCTTTGCTGTTTTACCTGCGGTTTCTGCTCCGCTTTTTGCAATATTGCCTGCGGTTTCTGCTCCGCTTTTTGCAGCGTTACCTGCGGTTTCTGCTCCACTCTTTGCAACATTCCCTGTATTTGAAGATAAATTACTATTCGGGCTGCTTGCACCGGTCCTGCTTGACGGATTAGCAGCCGAATTATTTGTATTTCGGGGAGTATTACTGTTTGGATTTGTATTTCGATTTGAGTTTTGATTAGAGCTATTATTTGAGTTATTTCGTTTTTCTTTTATCTTGTCCTCAATTTTATCTTTAATCTTATCCTCAATTTTGTCTTTAGCCCTTTCCTTTAAATCGTCAATCTCATTTTTAATAGGTCGGGTGGAGTCCATAACCTCATCTTTTGCAGAATTTCCCCAATTCGAGGCGTCCTGCAATTCGTCAGTTTCTTCACCAAAACTGACATCACCCTCGTGCATATCGTCCATTTTACCACCTTGCTTTCTTTATTAATATTTAATTTAAAATTAAGCACCGCCCTTAAATACAGCAAGTTCTTCATCTGTTGCTGTAATCTGAACAAGCAGATTATCAACAGATTTTATATTGAGAATACATTGACCGACAGGAAGTTTAAAGATTTTTTCTATTTCTGACGCAGTAAGTTCCTCAAAAGCGTCAGAAATAACATTTCGTGTGTTAGTGTCCTGTTTGAAAATAAATTTGTACTGACAACTCTCAAATAGTTTCATAAGCTCCGTTGAACCCTCTGATTGCATATTACCGAGTCCGTAGTCACGAACGGACTGAGAAGCGAAAATAAGTCCTGAAAAGAACTTTCTTCCTTCTTTTGCAAAGGTATTCACCTGCTTAATTGCAAGCGTCTTTGATGTATGTAAAATCTTATGCGATTCGTCCATTATGAGGAAAAACCTTTTTACATTTTCCCATCTGATTTGATTATTTTCATATAGTTCTTTCATTTTACCGCCAATCTGAAGTGCATTAGACCAACTCAGACTTAAAATTGAGTATATCTGAGCGTCCTTGAGGTCATCGGATAGTCTTGAGAGCGGAGAAATATCAAATGATACTATCTGACTGCCAACAAGATTATCAATAGTTGTATGACGGTTATATATATGAGGATAATCTTTTATAAGCGTTTCAATATTTATGATAATATTATTTATTAACACTTTTGTATCCTCAATTTCTTCATTTTCGAGCATACGGTTAATAACAGGCAGAAGTTCTGATAAAATCGGATACTTCTTTGGCGGTAAATTGCAAATCGAATAGCTGTCGTTAGGAATTAAACCTTTGCTTTCATACAGTGTACGGCAGGCTTTGATGAAGAGTTTTCTTTCGGTATCGTCACTATTCGGAGCAATAAAACTATATATTATTTTCAGTTTTGAAATATGTGCAGAATATGACTGCTGTTCGGATTCCTCTGTTTTGAATATTTGCAAAAAGTTGATGGAATCGCTTGTCATACTGTCATCGAAAGAAATAATCTTACCACCTAAAAAGCGAATAAGGGAAGAGAAATCGCCAACAGAGTCAATTACTCTTATATAATCCCCTCTTGAGCTTCTGTCTTTGATGATTTTTTTCAGCAGCGTAGTCTTACCTGTACCCATTTCACCGATAACCACTCCGTTATAATGAGTTCTAAATTCATCTTTTTGAGCTATATCGAATATAAATTTGCCGCCTGTGTTAGGCATAAATCCGTATATAGTTCCAAGCTTATCGTTAAGCTCAGAAAAATGCAAGGGATTTCCAATGCCTAAAGCCGTGCTTTGAATGGCTTTGCCGTATCGTTTATATTCCGTCTTATTCTGCATTTCATAAGACATAAACATTGAACGCCAATCAGCTTTTGTTTCATTAATATTGATACAAGCCTTAAATTCGTCATCATTAAGATTCTCAAAGATTGCAGCTACTCGTTCCTCAAGTCCCTGCAAGGTTTTGGAATACAAAAATATTCGTGGTACTATTCGCTTAATTACCTCTCCGTACTTAACTACCGAATAAGCAAGGTTAGCAAGCTTATCTTTTTCTTCTGTCGCTTCCATAGACTCCATAGAGTTCCTTGCTCCGGTTATTCTTGTTTTTATTTCTGCAATACCTTTATTCAAGCTGTCTGTTGTTTCTTTCTTTCCAACGCTGTGAACATCAATAACCGATACTGTATAGTAATTATTAGTAATGGTGTGTAACCAATGTGGCGATACAAACCGAGGAAAACCATACACATATACACAGGCTTCGTATCCCGAACCGGTTTTGATATAGTTCTCGTGCGAAAAAGTTATATTGCCTTTAGGGCAAATTTCCTTCATAAGATACGGATTATATCCATATTTCTTGATATATTCGTCCTTATTATCGTTATATATAACTTTATCGGCATTATCGTCATAGACAACAGGAATGTTTTTATTGGTTAGACTGAACAACAACTGTATTTGCTGAGATATACTCATTTTCTGAGCAAGTCTGCCGAGATTACGAATAATTGCGTCCTCGTTCTCAACAATATGCTTGAGGGAATCGCCAAAAAACATTATATAATGATTTCGGGAAGTATTATTAAACTCCGCTTCCCTCACATTATCGTAGCTTTCCTGCAATATCTCTTTAAAAACTTCATTTGTCGTATGTTCAAGCTTATCTTTAAAATAAGCCTGCTGCGTTTTAGTGTTTGTCGGATAATTCAGAGATATAAGCTTATAATCATCAAGATACACACGATTGAAGTGTACGAGAATTTCCATATCGTTGTCGATTTCCTCTTGACTTGCGTTCATAATATCCCTTGTTTTGAGTTTAACAATACCCATATAGGTGTTGTTAATATACTTAAAATATCCGTTTACCACATCTTTAATAGGGATTAATGAGGATATATCTTTTGTTGAGCTTTTAAGCTCTCTCTCCTCTTTTTTCTTGTCCTTTTTAGAAACTGCTCTTTTTTCCGTATTTGGCTTTTTGGCAGTTTCGATATTTTTCATTTTCTGCTTTCCCACTTATTTATTACAACTCCTTACTTATAAAGTCAAAATTTACATATACATCGTCACTCGACATAATTGGCTCACTATCTTCTATTTCATTTTCAATGTCCTGCATACCATATGCCGTATCCTTTTCCGTAAGTCTTTTTAGAAAAAACAATACGGTATGATAATTGCGTTTTCCTTTATTTAAGCTCGATTGTAAGCAGAGAAAAAAGCCCAACGCAGCACACAGAATATACATCGGCACTTTAACCTGACTTGCTACAAAATTTGAAAGTGCCATTCCAATAAAAAATCCTGCCACAGTTGACATCAAAATTCTTAATGTAATAAAGCTAAAAAGTTTAGTTTCTACTTTAAGTTCATTTATAATTTCTATCGGTTCGTCCATTAATCATTACTCCTTTATATTTAAAATTTTGGTTTTTTTCTATTTGTGGTGGGCTGTGAAAGTCCGTTGCTTGGTGAATTACTTGAAGCTTGAGAGGAATAACTATTTGTTGCGTTATATGCGTCCGTATCAATATAGCTTGAGTCGGAGTCAGATGAAGTATCTTGATATGAGGTATTATTTTGAGTGCCATAAACGCTCATTTTTTTCTGATACACCATTCTTGAGAAATCATTGACAACACCGCCAACGCCATTTCGATTTTCACTTGGCAATTTTTCCTCAAACAGTTTGCTTTCAGGATTATCTGAATAATCTATCTTTGCGAGTTCTACTACATTGATACCTCTGATAAACAAGAGAAGATTATTACCGTTCAGTGTTCTTATTTCGTGAGGGGTATATACTTTTCTGTTGCCTGTTGATGAGGTTTCACGAATTTCCGCTGTTCCAATCATTACTGAATTTGAAGCAACAGATACGGTCATATCTCCCGAAAGATTGGAGAAATATTCTGCTGTATCATAATCGTTGCCGCCCAGATAGATTGTCGTGTCGCAGTTACCCATAATCTCTTTAGCTGAGTTTTCTCCATAGCGGTCGTAAAACTGCGGTATCGACTGCACAACCATTGCCGTGTTAGCTCCTCTTGAACGAATTGTACTTACTTTTCGGTCCAAATCAGGAATAAATCCGATATTGCAACATTCGTCAAGTACAAAATTAATATCTTTTTTAAATCTGTGTTCGGGCTGCCTGTCGGCATATGCTATTAATTTTGCAAACATCATTGAGAAAAACAACGATGTAAGGAACTCATAAGTTGATACCTGATCTGAAAATCTCAGATAGTAAATACATTTTGTTTCAGCCGGAGCGATGACATCAATACCTCTTGAACCGATTACTTTACGAATCTGTGCGTCCTGAAGAAGCTTCAGCCTAACACTAAGTCCATAGAGTATTTGTGCCTGCAAATCCTCTTTTACTCTCTTGAACGAACTATACGGCAGAAGTGCAGGGTGTTCGGGATATATTGAAGCAAGCACATCAAAATGAGCGTGCATTTCAGAAAGTGGTGTACTCGCTATATATCTATACACATCGCCAAGCTCCATTCTGCCTGTGTACTCCTCTCCTGCAATACTGCTTACATCACCTATTGCCATAAAAAGAGTTACAGCCTGCAAGATACTCTGTTCTGCACTGTCCCAAAACACATCGCCTTTTTCTCCCCCTGTATTTTGAATTATAGTATCAACAAGAAGTACGCTTAATTCAGGGTCATTGCGTATGTCACTTATTACAGCCCAACCGTCAGAGGTTTGTTGCTCTACAAAGTCAAGAATTTTAACTGTATATCCCTTCTTTTCGGCATACTTTGCTGTCTTTGTATATAGGTCACCTTTTGAGTCTGCAACAATGCAGCTCTCGCCTCGTAAAATTGCCATTATGATATAGTTCATTACAAAGCTTCGTGTTTTTCGTGAGCCTGCACCGCCTACAACAAAATAGTTCTTATTATACATTCTGCCGCTCTCTATTGATTGATACGGTTCGCTCACTATTCGTTTTTTGTTCGGCTTTCCACTCTTATCAACTAAGTAACCAAAAACCATATTTTTTCTGGCAAGTGCTTCATTCCAACCTCTATAAATATGAAAGTCGTTTGTAATTTCGGTGTTATTAAGCCTTTTCGCAGTACCATATGTGCCTTTGCGATTGTATGTAATATTCTTGTCCGAATCGTATTCACCGCCATTGTGAAGTCCTGCTTTATTACTGTTGGCAAAGTGAACAGCCACAACACCTAATATAACCATACCAAATATCAACAGTACAAACTTTGAAACTTCAAAGTGGCTGAATACATATAAAACAGAAATGAAAAAATTATATGTCAGCGTTTCCTCTCTGCACATCAGTTGAGTAACTATACCTGATAGATATAAACCTAACAGAACTACTATCAGGCAAACTGCTATAAAAATAACATTTTTCGTTTTTCGACTAAATTCAAATTTCATATAGTTTTTTCATTTCCTTTCTATTTTTGGTATTGTGTAAATTTTTTACAAAATAAAAGACAGCAAGATTTTTGATAACTTACTGCCTTTTCTGAATATTATTTATTTTTGTTTTATACTCGTGAGTACAAAAATATATCTATTAGTACACTCAAGACAATAACGCTCTACATCTAATTTTAAGTCCGTTTAAAATCTCAATTTGCGTATTGATATTTGTACTTCTTATAAATGTGTTATAGCAAGAAAGTGCAGGGTGTTCAGGGTATATTGAAGCAAGCACATCAAAATGAGCGTGCATTTCAGAAAGTGGTGTACTCGCTATATATCTATACACATCGCCAAGCTTCATTCTGCCTGTGTACTCTTCTCCTGCAATGCTGCTTACATCACCTATTGCCATAAAAAGAGTTACAGCCTGCAAAATACTCTGTTCTGCACTGTTCCAAAACACATCATCTTTTTTACCGTCTGTGTTTTGAATTATAATATCTGCAAAAAGCACGCTTAATTCGGGATAATCTTTTATATCACTAAACTTAACCGTTTTTGTTTCTTTCATTTTTTGACCTTCTTTTCCAAATAATTTTACTTAATTAAAACTATCTGAGAAATAAAAAAAGCATAATTTCCCAGATAGTTTTATATTAATATTTATCTTCTTTTTCTGCGAGCATATTTTGCTTCTTCGGAATCAAAACCATACTTTGCAGCCTGTTTATAATCTCTTGAATTTCTTTCAGAAGAAATAACATCAGTAAACACAGAACTGTACTTATACGGCTCTGCGGCTTTAGCTCTCTTAGCTTCAACTGCTCTGCCTCGTACAGCTCCCTCTCTAAGACTGCCGTTAGCGAGAATGGTATCAACTGCGGAGTTGATTTCTGCTCTTAACGAAGTATCAAGCGGAATACCAGAAGGTGAAGAATTAGGGTTATATCTCTCGTATGATTGATAACGAGTTTCATAGTTTTGTTTGTCATACGCATATCCGGCACTTCTTGCACCAACATCATTTTGAAGTGCATACTCAACAGCTTCACGGTCGGAAACCCTTGGAGTATTGAGAACATCATAATTACGCTCTTTTGGCGGTTTACTTCTTTCCTCAGCAATAAGAGCGTCAATACGACTGTTCTCAGCTGTCTGATACTGAAGTGCAGCACTACGAATACTGTCTTGATAATCTTCGGTGCATACTTTTGTACCGAGTGAATCGGCATAGCGAGATGAATCGTATCTGTCAAAGCCCATAGCCTCGAAGTGTTCCTGGGCTGCTGCTCTGTATGCGTCACCGACTGTATCAAAGCTTTGTGCCGAATTGTTCATAAGGGTATCGGCACGACTTGAGATTGAATCTTCAATGGTATTGAGCTTTGCATTAAACGCTCCGTCAGCAATATCTCTGTCAGCAAGTCTTGAAGCTTCCTGACTGTTAAATCCTGCACTTTCGTATGTTGAACTGAGAATATCTCTGTCATTTCTCGGTTTAATCTCATACGGATTAGCGTTGAGATCCTGCTGTGCCATAATATTTGCCTTATCTTCCATAATACCGGCAGCCATATAAGAGTTTGCAATTTGCTCTCTGTATAAGTTACCGTCATCAGAAATCTTGCTGGCAAGCTTTTCTGCCTTATCAGCTTCAAGTCCTCTGCTTGCAAATGTACTTGCAAGCTCCTCTTTGGAACGAGCAATAGGAGAAATTCCTTCGGCAATATCCTGAGCTGCAAATTTCTCAGCAGTAACAGGATCAATACCGTTCTTCTCATACATATTTTTGAGGTTATCCCTGCCGTGATAATCTGCAACGGAAGCAAAACTATCTTCCTTGTTAAGAACTCTGTCGGCAAGCTCTTTTGACTTCTCAGGAGAAATACCTCTTCTTTCGTACATATCTGATAACAGTTGTTCCTTAGACTTGCCTTTTTCGGCAAATTTCTCTGCTGCGGCAGAATTAAGAATATTTCCTCGATATTCGTTTGCAACGCCCTGTCTTGCAGAAGCAATATCCTTGCCTTTGAGATTTGCAGATTGAGTCTGCTTATTAAGACTATCGTTAATAAGCCTGCTCTGAGAAGCTTGTGCGTTGTTGCTAACCTTAACGCCATTAGACCTGTTACTGTTTGCAACACCGTTCTTGTTTGTAACCGGCGAGAAAGCAGAAGAGCCTCTAACGCCTTTAGTTTTACCTGCGTTGGTAGAATTTTTACCGATTTTGCCCTTAGCCACATAGCCTGCCGCATTTTGTGCTTTAGCGGAAGCAGCCTTTCCTTTTGCATAAGAAACGCCCTTAGCACCTTTGGATACACCTATGTTAGCAAGCTTTAGACCGCCTACTGTTGCACCGATAGCCGCCATTCTTGCATAGTTGCGAGGTTGACGAGTCCAACGATTGGCTGCACCCATTGAGCCATATTCACCTTTAAGTGATGAGTCTATTCCTAACGCTCTTTCGGTTATTTTACTGCCGTTAATACAGGCAATCGCAAGGAATAACGCCAATAGACAGCGAACCCAAGCATTAGTAGGAAACGCTGAGTTTACTATCTCAACGAACACCATATATAACTGTACGAGAATAGTTATAAACAGCGTTGAAAAAACTATATTAAAAACAGACTTCATAACTTCCCTTGCTTTTTGACCGCCTGTTAAATCAGCGGCGGCGGTAAACACTGCCAAAAGCTGACCGAAAGTTATGCTAAATACATTTTTTACTATTTTTAATGCGGATACACAGAAAATGATAGCCAAAGACAAAAGTTCGATGAACATTACGCCATATTCGATGTGATACCTACGGATTGTAGTGCTGTCCCAACCGAACATAGCGAGAATATTGCCTGATGTGTTACTTCCCAAATTACTGATAAAATGATAAGTCTTGCCATTGATATTTACATCTTGTACCGAGTGCTGGTAGCCGAACAAATAATTTGCGGTACTTTTAGCGTCAGAACCGTTATAATCAGCTACATTGGTATCCCTGTCAATATAAGCCTTATCGTAATTAACATTATCGTCTTTGTTATTGATAATGTCATTCGGGGTCTTGACCGTATCAAGTTTCAGGCTGTAATTATCAAGGTCACTAACCTTAAAATAAGAATTACTGTCTGACAATACAGAGGCAACATCATCGCCGTCTTTAAAAGCGTTTTTCTTAATCGTTCCCTTTGTCAAATAGTCGGACCAACTATCTGTAAATTTTAAATTACTTTGATTTTGAGCCGTCTGAATGAATATATATTCCATATCGTAGATGTTCTGAGATATGATACTCTGCACCTTGTTCGCACTAAAGAAGTTTGAACTTCCCGAATTTGCAAACTCCTCATTCGCTGCAATAAGGGCATTTTGTCCGTTGCTGTCCTTAGCGATAAGTATATCGGCTATGCCTGCATTTGTTTGATTTGCAACATCGTTGCCGTTTGCTCCCTTACCGCTTTGAGAGGTGTCATACCAAACCATAGTTGTTGACTCGTTTACGCCCATAAAAATCATCGGAAATCCGACAAGAGCAACAAGCAAAATAACAACATTTTGCAAATACTTTTTGCTCATTGATTTCTTTGTGTCAATGCTGTCTTCACCGTTAATCATATTGAAGCCGAGTATGAACAAACCAACAGCAATAGGAATCCAAATGAACTGAATCCAGCCTTGAAAAAGACTTACTACTTTTTCGCTGTACATAAAGCGAAAAAGCTCAAAGCTCTTAGAATATAACTCACTCATCGTTGATGTTATGTTTGCCATTATCGACATAAGCCAACACAGTATTCCGTTAATCATATCAACAACTACTATCCAAACGCCACCGCCGCTCATAAGCGAAAGCAAGCCTTTGTTATATGACTCTGCGTTTTTAGCAAACCAACTCAAAAAAGACAATATTTATTCTCCTTTCCTCAGAATTTTGCGAGGCTGCCTTTTGTTCAAAGACAGCCCCGACTTTTACTTTGTGACTCTTTGAACACACTCTGTTAGCTTGTAAAAGCCAATGTAGTTGTAAGAGCCTGTGCAATGATTGTAGGACCGAGGCAGAGAAGTGTACCGATGATGATATGCGGAATTTTCTCCTTAGCTATCTGCTTTGCTCTGTCTGATCCTGCAATAAAGATAAGACCAACAACGAACAAAGAAACTCCTACAACAACATACACATACAGAGCTATACTGTCGAGAAAGCCAACGACATTATCGGCAATCTGTTGCAGATAGTTGTTTGTATTTACGAGTGTTACAGATGAGCCTGCAAGCTTTGAAACTAAATTACCCATTTCTTTTAACCCCCTTTCTGAAAACTTGATGTTTGGCACAACCTTATGCGTGAAAGAAGATGTGTGCTGTATGTAAAAACGGCAGCACAATTAAAAATCGTCCTGCCGTAATTACCAAAATATTTAATATATAAAAAACACCCTCTAATTTCGTCTGTATTGCATTTTTAAACATAATTTGTAAATTACTCAAATAAAGTCTAAAAATTGCTTAAAAGTCAAAATTGAGCGTGTTATGAGCCATTTTATTTAATTTTATTGTTGTCAATTTTTAAAATCCTCTGCATTTTCCTCTTCTTCGTCATCGTTCTCATCGTCATCAGCCTTTACGCAGTAGAAAATCTTACAAGACTTGTAACCTTTTTCTCTGACAAGAAGAATGATTGTGTTATCTCTATGCTCCATAAATGAACCGTCAATGTCCGTTAGCTTAACAATACCTGCCTGCTCAACAATGTATTTGTTCTCTCCCCACATTGACTCTATCGTAAAGCTTGTACCCTCAACTACTCTGTCCTTCTTCTCATCGCCAAAAAAAGTTTTTGAATAGCAGGTCAATATAGCCGTGGTATGCTCTCCGACAGGAATATCGCCGCTCGCATTTAAGACTATGCCATCTCTCATATTTGCTTTTGAGGGATTAAGGAATATCGGCATTATGTACCTATGCGATTTGGTGCGAACTATTTTTCCCTTGCGGTTCACAACATTCGTGAGAAGAAAAATATTTAAAACACCGATTGAGGTGTATTTATTATTTCCCTCTGTCTTAAAATCAAACTTAGCTTTTAAATCTATCTGTGAAACATTTTCCTCAGATAGTTTTTTTCTTTGCTCTTTTACAAGATTATTCAGCTCCTCAGCCTTATCTTCATTTTCGGCTATCAAGTTGAGTGTGTTTGTTTCTACTCGCTCTCTCACTTTTCCGCTTGCTTTAACAGCAAATGGTCTTGCAGCCACGCAAAAGCCTAAAAAAGCGATTATGAAAATAATAATCAACTGCATTGTGCTACCTCACTCAATACGCTTGATTTTCAAATTCATAAAGAACATCAGAAATATTCTTTTTCACGATGAAAACATTTGAAAAATTATTCCAAACATCGTCAACCTCGAAACGAGTGGCGACACAGATAAGCTGCCGCATAATACCGTAGCCGTCATCAAAATTACAATACACAGCATTTACCTCAATATCTCCGTAAAGTTCTTTTATCTGCCTTATGTATTCAAGTTCTCGCTCATATTTGAAATCGTTAAGTCGTGTGTTAAATTCCTGCTCATCGTTTCTCCCCTTCTCTCTGTTTGCATTAAATCTTAATGTTCTTGTTTGTGTCATCGTTATTACCTTCCGTGTTATTTAATTTTTTAATCTCATTCAAAATAAAAACTATATGCTGTCTATGTAGTCAAGCATTTGTATTTTGCTTATGTCATAGCTTTTGTCGCTCCTTTTCTCCTCTTCGATATTGCAGCTTTCGTTGAGAACAGTAAACTCATCAGCGTTGTAGAGCATAGTTGTAAGATAGCTTTTAGCGTTTTTAATTTCCGACCTTTCTTTTGCTTCTAAAAATCTTCGGATCACAAATGCAATATGTTCCTTTGTCAAAGCGTTGAAAACATCTGCAACCTCAGTTACCGGCAAATAGTCACCCTGAATCCTCGTTTTTTTCTCAGGTGCTTTATCAGCTTTGATTTTTGCTTCAGACATAATTTTTATAATCTGCTCCAAAGTTTTCGGCGGATAACCGCTTGCGACCAAGCCGTCAAAATCTATCTGAGTTTCAATTTTCTTGCGAGCTTTAAACTTAACTGCTTCCTCATCACTGAGCTTCACCTTCGGTTCAGGACTGCAACCAGCCTCTTCAAGAAAAATAGTTTTATCGTACTCCGCTATCGTAAAACCGACAGTTTGATTTTTACGATTGAACTCATACTCAAAAGCTATGTCGGTTTTCTCGTTAATTTCAGCCTGAGCTTTTGAAAGAACTCTGCGATTAAACTCCTTGAAATTATCCTTGTACGCTTTTCCGCAGCACATCTCTTTTCTGAGTTCGTCAAATGGGATTTCCCACTTTCTGCGAAAATCTCCGTTCTTGTAAAAAAACAAGTTTGACCTGAGATAAATATACAGCCTAATGCTGGATTCACTGTTGAGGCTTACAGTAACCTTGAGCTGATATTTAATCGAATTTATAGCTCCGCTGTCAAAGAACAGGCTTTTTGCGTCCTGATTGTACTTAGCTACAATAACACTCTGCCCTGAGTCCTCATCAATAATCGTGCCAAAGTACGAAAACATATGCACAGGCAGGTCGCTGTTTTTATCGGGGTTTATTCCAACAGAAATTTTTAGATCGAATATCTCATCGCACCATTTTTTTAAATCCTCGGTTCTTGTTCTTTTCACTCCTAAAATATTTTCAAAATCTTTTTTACGAATAACCAAAGCACCGTTTTCAGATTTTGTTTTTTCAAGCATACTCAGATAGAGGTCCAACAGCTTGTATGAATTGACGCTTAAAGGTTCTCTGATTGAAGCAAGCATAAGATTTGATTTGTTGACATAGTTGAAAATTGAAATCTCACTGCTTTCAGTTACAGGAGTAGTTATTTCAGTGTCTTGATTATTGACGGTAATTATTCCTTTCACAAGAAGTACCTCGCTTTCGTTGTTTTATTTTTAAAAATTATTTCAAAATTTGTTTCGCAAGAAAAAGAAGCAAAAGAAAAAGTAACAAAAAGAAAAAGAAGCAAAAAGAAAGATAGACAGACAGATAGACTTTATTTTATATACTCTCTATCAGTCTGTCTGTCATTAAGACTAAGTATATATATAAGTAGAATATATATGGGATTTTTTGCGTTTGGTTCGTTGCCGTTTTCCTCAGTATTTAACTGGGGTTTTGAAAAAAACGCTATTTTTAAAATTTTAATTTAGGTGTGAGCAGTTGTACACCGAACTTGATTTAGGTGTGAGCAGTTGTACACCGAACTTGATTTTAGGTGTGAGCAGTTGTACACCGAATTTGATTTAGGTGTGAGCAGTTGTACACCGAACTTGATTTTAGGTGTGAGCAACTGTACACCGAACTTGACTTTAGGTGTGAGCAACTGTACACCGAACTTGACTTTAGGTGTGAGCAGTTGTACACCGAACTTGATTTTTAGGTATGAGCAACTGTACACCGAACTTGACTTTAGGTGTGAGCAACTGTACACCGAACTTGACTTTAGGTGTGAGCAACTGTACACCGAACTTGATTTTAAGGTGGAATACAGTCATATCTACCAAATGCTTTATTCATAAATATTCACCCTTTCTTTTTTATTTTTCCTTAGCAACTATCGTTACATTTTTCTCTTTTCTGCCGTATTCATAGATAATAAAATCAATATTGGTTTTCTGTTTCAGCTCTGCTTTTACAGGCTTTATAACCTTCTCATTAAAATTTCTAATTTCTAAATATCTATCTTTACACAGCATAATATTTTTTAAATTTTCATAAGGTAATCTAAATATAACAAAGCTTTTTTCGGCTAAAGCATATCTTAAAAACCTATACATCAAAACACTGTATTTACTTTTCAAGCACAGCGTATTTTTCAGAGCATATGTAATACTATATTTCGGAGAAAAAGCGAGATTATGAACAATAACGCTGCACTTAGCAGCAATCATATATTTGCCTTTTTGCTCATCATAGTAAGCCTTAAAATACTCAAATACTTTTTTATCGGCAAAATTCGGATTACAAAATTTTAACGATGACAACTCCTCACAGTGCTTTTGTAACTGTTTGGTTCTAACTCGACTAACACCTAATGCTTTCTCGTATTCTCTTTTGCTGAAAACGACCTCGGTTATACCGACTTCGCTTATATCCTCTACATCTTCGTCAATTTCATCATATCCAAAACTCAGGCAAGTGAGAAAAACATCAAGTAGCTTTAGAGCCTGTAAGCCTATCGTTGATAAATCAATATCATTCCATAAGTCAAACGATTGATTTACTTCATCGGTGACAACTATATGAGTTTCTTTTACTTGTTCCATTTGCGGTCAACTCTCCCTTCTTACCTGCTTTTTGTTTGTTTTTTAATGAAATAAATAAGTCGGATAAGATATATATTTCTCTTAACCGACTTAAAATTCTAATTGTATTCAATTTTCAGTGTTTCAATAAGACTAAGTATTGCATAAAACTTTGAGATTTGGCTTGTATGCAATTTTGTGTCTTAAACTTAAAACTATATTACTTAGATACAAAAACGCAACACAACTAAAATATATTGATGTATGAGTGTTCTTACATTACTATTTATTCCTATTGTCTATTATATTCAAAAAGCTATGTAAGAAGATACAATTGCATACGCTGACTGTTGAAACTATTGCTATTGCCTCAAAGATTTCTTTATATTTTTTTGATACTCTAAATCGAATACCCATAATAAAATCATAAATAACTAAGATTATATTAATAAGTAATGATAAAAGGAAAATAAAAAGAATTATGTTTTGTATAGTCAACATCACATTAAAAAATTCAGAATCTGATTTAGTTAATATTTCATCAGGAGTAATTGCTATATGAGGCATTGCCAATGCAAATAAATATATAGGTATAATGGAAATCGTAATATAAATTGAAAATTTAGTTGCTTCAATTAATTTTTTTTGAATACTATAATTTTTAGTTTTTTTGTATTCGGAAATACTCATTTTCATCCTCCAATAATTTAATATTAATACTTGTGATAATGTTTTATTCGCTTATGATTATTTCTCTTTTTGCTTTTGGCTTTTGATTTTTCAATTTCAGACTTTGTATTTTCAATATCCGAAATTACCATTTTTACCAATAACAAATTCAGTTCCCTTACCGCTATTACCAAGAGTAAGGTCATTCGGTTTTGTAATTTTATTTTTATCAAAATATTCTTTTGTCAATAAAGAAAATTTTGAAACAGAATCGTTCTTTGAGTCCGCAACGATAAAAAATCCTTGCTATCATATTTTTTACGCATTTATTATCACCTTTAAATTTTTTATATGAGCTATATAAAAATATATTCGTGATTTTTAATCATTGAAAAATCCACCAAGCGTAAACACTCATATTCTTTAACAATGAGCTTTGAGGGATTGCTATTTGCTAAGTCAATTGAAGTAATAGCTCCGTCATTATTTTTATCAAAATATGTGTCAACTTTTACATTGTGTATTTCTGTTTTATTAATAGTATATAGATACGATTCTTCGTTGTAGTTGCTAATAACTTTTTTAAATTCCGTTATCTCATATGTTGTACTTTCTCTTTCGTTCATTGCAATAGGCGGAATAAATATTATACTCACAATAGCTGACAAAGAAACTACAGCACCCATAAAAGATAATATACGACTGATTTTAGCCATCAAACAAATAAATTTATAATCTCTACAATTACTGATGATTTTCATAATTATCAACATATTAAAAATAAATGCTATACCAATAGCAATGGTAATCCAAACCATAGCACACTCTCCTTACAATTAACAGTTTAAATTATATATGTAATTCATATCAACCTTTTCGGAAATTCCATCAACCTTGCCTTTCCAACTGTACTGATGAATGTCAACAAATGGCGGAAGCTCATTGTACGAATTATTTGGTGCTGCCATCCAAATTAAATATTTGCTTGCAAGCTCATCAGGATAAGCACTGTCAACAAGCATTGATTTTGCACTATACATTCCAACATCAAATCCATAACCCTTTACTCCGTCACAAAAGGTTGAAATAATATCAGTCAATGTTCTGCGTGGCAAAACAGCTTGTCTGTATTCTTCTACATCAAGAAAAACCGGCAAGTCAAACTCTTTACCTTGAATGGTTTTCATACAGTTTTTAACCTCTGCTTTAGCTGCGTCAACCGATGTTGCGTAACTATACCAGTACGCACCTACATTCAGTCCTGCGGCTTTTGCTTGCTTATAATATTTCTGAAATTCATTATCCTCTTGATTCGGGTCTTTTCCGTAGCCTGCACGAATAATAACGCAAGTGACACCTGCTTTTCTTACTTTGTTGAAATTTATATCACCGTTCCATTCTGAAATATCAATACATTTTGCTTTATCAACATTGAACTTAACTGATACGGACTTAGAACATTGTTGGGCGGTAATGGTAGCGGTGCCGACCTTATTAACTTTCACTTTTACCATATTTTTATCAGACGAAACAATCTTTGCAACCGAACTGTCTGATGATGAGTATGTAATGTCGCTTATAGCGTTATTGGTTGTTATTGAAAATGTAACTGTATCACCGACATTTTTCTTATACTCATTTGTTGTCACAGATAGTTTTGTGTTTTTCTCAATAGTTTCAATATCATTCTTTGATATTTCTATTTGCAAAGTAGAAATATCGTTTACATCGACTCTGCCGTCATTGTTTAAATCATAGTCTGTATTATCATTGAAATTAGATATTTCATTCTGCAAGAATGTAACATCGTTTACATTAACAACACCGTCATTATTTATATCAAAGCCTAACGCAAATGCAGATATGTTGCACCCTAAAACCAAAATACTTGTTGCTAAAGCAGTAATCATTTTTTTAACTTTTTTCATTTTTATATTTTCCTTTAATTGTTTTATTTCATCTTTTGTTCTTGAATTTTCTTGTAGCAGTATAGCGTTGCTTTGCAATCCGCTAAACTATCGTGTGCTGTTTCACTGCCCCAATCGTAGCAGTAATATTCGGCACACTTAGTTAGCGTCTGCCACTTATTACAACCATAATACTCACTCCATTCACCGTATATGTCTGCAAACATTTTCATAACATCAAAAGTTGTGGCTTTAGTATTCTCAATGCCACAGGCAGACAAGAACATCAAATCAGAACCTACATTGTAACCAATTATGACTTTTGCCGACTTTATAATATTGTTTAATTCGTGATAAACATCGGAAACTGTCGGTGCGTTCACTACCATTTCAGCAGTTATATGATTGATTTCCATAGCTTCGATCCAGCTCTTTGTTCTTTCAGGTTTTATATAACTGTTAAATAGTGTCTTGCCCACACCATTAATAATAGACACTTGTAACAGCTCATCTGTTACAGAATCGAGTCCAGTCGTTTCAGTGTCAACTATTATAATTTCATTTTCTTTTAATGTACTCATAATATTCCTTACTGATACACTTTGTCCGATTTCTTGTCTTTTCTTATACTCAGCCTTTAACTCTCTGCGTTTTGCCTGAGCTGCACGCTTTTCCTTTTCCTCAGTACGGTAATTTGTAAGCTCTTTTTCAGTCATAGGTCTGACTTCCTCGTCCCATAAGTAAAGCTCCTTAGATGGACAATAGGCATTAATCCATAAATATTTACCGCATTTATCATTAATTTTCACAAAATGTTTTAACTTCCATTGTCTTTCAGTAAGTAACTTTTTATCCTGGTTGACTTGTATTTTGGTTCGTACACTTGTTATGTAATTGTTCCAAATATTCATTTTCCGTTTCTCTTTCTTTTCTCCAACTTAATCGTCAGTAAAAAATATTATAATTGCGGTTATGAACCATAAACCTGCATAAATCAGTGTAGGTGACAACACATACCACCAGCTCCAATTAATTACATTAAGCAGCTTTAATCCAATAAATACAATTTGCACTAATGTCACAAGCACTGCTGCACAGCAAATGTTAAAAGATGAATTATCGTTCATTTTTTCACTCCCTATCGTTTATTTGTATTAATTTGGGGTTTGAAGGTCATAGCAGAGCAAGGTATTGAAGTCAACAGAAAAGTATCTTGCAAGCATTATCGCTAAAGCGATAATGCTAACAAAACAAAAATAATATTGCATAGTTTCTTTTCCTTTCCTTCTTTTTTTATCTGTATATGTTTTCGGAGTGTCGCCGGAAATACACATCACATAATCGTTAAACATTATTGCCAACACATTAATCGTAAAAAAATTTGTGAGTAAAGTAACATTAAGATTCCAGTTCCTTTTGTTCTTTCATTTTTTTATAGCAATACAAAGTAGCTCTGCAGTCAGCTAAACTATCGTGAGCAATGTCTGTTCCCCAGTCATAACCGTAATACTCTGAACACTTAGTTAGTTTCTGCCATTTATTGCAGCCATACTTATCACTCCATTCGCCGTATATGTCTGCGAAATCTTGCATAACATCTATGACAGTCGCCTTGCTGTTTTCGATACCAAAAGCAGCAAGAAATTCTAAATCGAAAAGTATGTTGTATCCAACAATCACATTCGCTGAATTAATTATCTTGTTAATTTCTTGCTTGACTTCAATGATGTTGGGTGCGTTTGCTACCATTTCGGGGGTTATATGATTTACCGCCATAGCTCCATCCCAATTTTCGGTGAAAAGCGGCTTAATATAGCTGTTGAAGAGCGTATTGCCCTGACTGTCTATAATTGACACCTGTAACAGCTCATCGGTATCGGCATTAAGTCCTGTTGTTTCTGTATCTATGACTATTTCGTCATATTCTATGCCTGAATCAAAATTTTGAGCTGTAAAAGTGTTTTTAATAATGCTTTTAACAATGTCCTGTGTGATTTCTCGACGCAGTTGCAGTAACTCTTCTTCCTTCTTTACCTTTTGTTGCTGTAAAAAGGCTTTTTGATGAGCAACACGCTTTTCTTTTTCTTCTGCACGGTAAGTAGCAAGCTCTTCATCAGTCATTTTGCGTACTTCCTCATCCCAAAGATACAGTTCTTGATTAGGACAATAAGCATTTACCCAAAGATACCTACCGCACTTATCATCAATTTTGATATAATGCTTGAGCTTCCACTGCCTTTCGGTCAGCAAAAGTCTATCTTGCTTAACATTTATCCTTGTCCTTACGCTTGTTTTATAATCGTCCCAAATGCTCATATATACGCTCCTTTTTATACAAAAACCATATTTTTATACACATCTTCTCTTGTAATCAAGCGAAGATTATTAAGTAATTCTTGTAATTTCATATACATACTTCCTTTTTATATATCACATTTGCCGGAAGCAATAAGCAGTGTGTACATTATAAATGTATCAGCTATCGCTAAAAAACTCATTACACCGCAAAATAAAGCCATTATGCACACCTCTCTTTAAATGCTTGTTTAGCTTCACATTCGCTGAAAAAAGCATTTTCACCAATAGTCCAAAATTCATTTTCGCCTGATGTTTTGCACCTTACGCTCATACTGTTTTCTTCTAAAAGAATTGCGGTGACGGTATCACTGCACATTAGCATTTCTCCGTCACCTAAGTCATCAATCAAGAAAACTTTTTTACCTATCATATTTTCTACCATATCAGCACCTTCGTTTATCATAACTTGCACTTTTGAGATTGTTTTCTGTTTTTTAATTTCCTTTTGTTCTCTTTCCTTCCCGTAACTTTTAAAAGCGTTGTATATGAAACATATATATAGTACAATTAATGACAGCAATACATAAAAAAGGCAATTATGTACTGTATCAAAAAATTCTGTATTAGAAAGGAATAAAAAAATATGGGAAATATTAATATACAAACTTTAACCCTCCTTGCTACTATTATTGGAGTTGCTTCAAATTTATTGTCTATAAGTCAGAACTTAAGAAAAAACGGTGTTATAGCTATGCTTAAAGGTTTATCACTATGTGTATTACCGGTTCTTTTTATTCAGCAAATAATATTGATTACAAATGCAATGACATTATATTATAATGGTTTTATTTTGATTGTTGGTATTTTCTTAATATTATTTATAATAATTTCAAATAAGCAGGAAGAGAAAAAAACTACAGTAAAAGAAATAATATTTCCTTTAGTTACTGTAGCTTTTATTTCTCTGTTTGAGTTTCAGCCAATATACATCAATATATTAATTAAAGATTATAATAATATGATGAATAATTTTATTACGAAACTGAGTGAGCATAAAATATCAATAGATATGTTTATGTTTTTATCTGATAATTTGAATTTTGCTATTTATACAATTATAGATATTATCACTGTGTTTGTGCTTTCAATAACTTATTTATACACTTTTAAGTATTCCTTAGAAGAAGAAAGAAATATTGAGTTTTCATTAAGTTTGCAATCTTTTGAAGATAAAGATAAAAGCAAGTATTTTGTATATCTTATACTGTCATTCTTCTTATCCAGTGGTATTGTAAAATGCTTAATTCAATCTGTATTAAATCTTTTTTAACAATCTGCGTATCCACTTGATTTTTGCAATAGTCCATTCTTTAATAGCCTTAAAGGGATAGAAAGGTGATCCACGAAATACATAAATAACAAACATAAGAAAACAGAGCAATGCAGAGAAATAAACCAAGTCCCACCAAGTATAAACACGATTACTTTTATTACTAATCACCTCATCAGCTGTTGCAGTATCAGTAATCGTATCTTCAACCCTTTCGCCACGCACACACAATCTGTGCGTATTAATTGAGTACGGATAGCAAGTGACCAATGTCACATAGTCTTTGCCGTTCTCAATTTCAAGTTTACTTGAATCATCAGGGTCAACTATATTAATCTCACACACCTTGTATGTGAGTGTTTTATTCAGTACATTTATTTTAAAGGTATCTCCGATTTGCAGTTTGTCCAACTCATCAAAGAACACCTGTTCAGGATAACCGGAGTGAGCGGATATAACAGCGTGCGTGCTTGCACCGCCAATGGGCAAGGAAGTGTTTGACAAATGTACGCAGCCTTTTTTGAGTTTTTCTTCTCTGTTGGTGCTGTCGTGATACACCGGTAAGTCAACATTTATCTTCGGAATTTCGATAGTACACATTATATCGTCATAGTTGAGAATGTTCTCATACTCTGACATTGCTGCATTGTATTCGTTTTTTTCTTCATCGTTTAACGCACTCTTTGCGAGCAATTCGTTAAAATTTTGAGCCTTAGCAAGCTCGTTGTCGATTTCATAATCAGACATTGTTTGAGTGCTTTCACTGTAGTTTTTTATAACTGTTTCATTGCTTTTACTGTTGATGTAATCGGCTATATTCGGATAGATTAAAAAGCCTATTCCGACCGCAGCAAGAACGCAGAGGGATATAAAAAATATTTTAGTTTTCATAATTTTTTGTGAGCAAGGGCCACCGATAAATCGGCAGCCCTTTTGTTATAGTTTAATTATTTAGCTGTCTTAGCTGATTTCTTCTTGATGAGGTATGCAAGTACCAATGCAAGAGAAATGCCTACACAAGCCACACCAGCCACTCTGATGAAGCCTACATATCCGCCTGTCTTAGGGAAGAATACGATTGTATCAGTTACGGTAATTTCAACTGCGCCGTTTGTCGGTGCATTCTTTACCCAAGTGTTTTTAGTGAATACCGAATTATACTGAACAGGGATTTCAACTTCAATTACCTTGCCGTAAACATTGTAACCGGCAGGAGCAACAGTTTCTACAATGTAATATGTTCCGCTCTGTACTTTCATTTCTTCGTTAGCGGAGTTCATAAACTTAACTGTGCCGTTGCTGTCTGATGTACCTGTTGCAATAGCGTTTTTCTGTGATTCAGCGTCAGCCTTTGTCTTGTAAAGTTCAAAGGTTGCGCCTGCAAGCGGATTGCCTGCTTCATCGAGCTTGTTTACGCCAATGCGATAAGTGTAAACATATACCTTATTGCCCGGAACACTGTCAACACCTGAATCGTTACCGTATTCAAGTTTTACATCTTCATTCGGGTTGCCTGCTGTACCGACTACAGCGTATTTGTTGACTGTTGTAGAATATGTTACAATAACAAATTTTGCGTTGCTTGTATAAAAATCTGACTTTGCAAGATACTCGGAAGTAAGAGCGACATTAAACTTTGTGTTTTTGCCCTCACCCTCGCTTGTTACATTTACCTTGTAATCTGTGCCTTTGGTGAGGTCGGCTACTTTAGCACCTTTAGCGTCAACAAGTGTAACCTTGAATGAGCTTTTGTTAAGTGTAAGACCGGCTGACATATCATCATATACAGCATATGTTGTGAGCTTAATGTCATTTGAGCCTGCTACTGTATTCTTAAGTTTAAAGTTTACAGTGTCGCCAAGGCTTACATCTGTATAGTTAGTATTGTTCTTTGTGCTGTTGGTAATTGACTTTTCTGTTGACGGTGTGCTGTCAGCTACCTTGCTTGCAAGATTGATTTCAGCGTAGCTATATACCCACTCACCGTTATTGTAATACGGGAGAGCAAGAACAGAGTTTGTGATACTTGTAACACCGGCAGGGTACTTAACACACTTGATATAATAAATACCCTGTGCAAGGCTTGAAAAGCTCTGTGTTGTGTTTGTTGCCGATGAAGTAAATGTACCCTGTGATACTGCTGTGCTTAAATCAGCATTATCGAGTGCGTCAAGAGCAGCCTTTGAATCGCCTGCAAGAATTTCAGCACTTACAGAAGAAATAAGCGATGTGTACTCTGTTTTGAACGGAGTAGCTGTTGTGCTCTTGAGGTCCGCAACTCTGAAAAGTTCAAAAGTATAGCCCGGTTTAGTGCATTTCACACTGATATTTACCTTTTGATTTGTCTTAAGTGCAGTAGCCGCACTTGCTGTTGGGATCGCCGCAAAGAGTAATGTCAACATCATTACTACTGCGAGCAGTTTGCCTGTGAATGATTTTCTCATAAGAAAACCCCTCCTTAAAAATTTTTTGCGGACAATTTGTCCGTTGTATGGAAAAAGCCCAACAGATTTACTGTTGAGCCTTTTTGCCGATGTTTTTTTTCTTTTTTCTTATACCTAAACCGATAGCACCTACCAATATTGTAAACGCTAATACAGCGGCGCCGATTTCAATGTAAATCGGTCTGTTGTTGCCTGTTCCGCCGGTTTCAGGAATGAAGACACTGTTATTCTTAACCGTAAGCTGTATATCAAGTCTATCTAAGCTGTCGGGCGAAATCGTAAAGTTAATCTTGCCTGCATACGGCATATTACCTTTACTGTCTGTTTCAATGAAGTAATAATCACCGGGCAAGAGGTTATTTACAATAATTCTGCCGTCGCTGTCGGTAACGAGCTTTGTTACCGTATCAGCTGTCTTGCTGTCGGCAGCTTCGTACATAATACTGCTGCTTTTATTTATAACATTAACAATGCCTGTTTTTGTGTTATAGAGTTCAAACTCAATGCCCTTAAGCGGATTGCCGTTGCCGTCTGTTTTTAAAAGCTCTACACTGCCACGCTTGAGCAGGTTTTTCATCGTAACTACAAAGCTTTTGCCGTCCTCAAGTGTAACTGTCTGAGCCGCAGGCTTTACATACTTTGTGGGGAAGTAATATGTACCGTCTGCATTTTTAAAGCCTAATTCGTCAACGATGTATTTAACCTTTTTATTGCTTGTGTTATACACCGCAAGATTGGTAAGATGAGCAGTGCCGTCCTCGCCTGTTACAAGCACCTTATTTGTTTTGCCGTCATCAGACTTTACCGAGAAGTAAAAACCGCTTATAATGCCGTCCTCTGATTCTTTCTGAACGATAAGACCTGTCTTTTGCAGTCTGTTAGCAAAATAAAATGAAAGAGTAACATTTTCCTTTAGCGTAACGATTTTTTTAGCAGGAGGAATATATCTGTCAGGTATCGAGTATGTACCGTCTGCATTTTTGTAGCCAAGCTCTGTGATTATGTATTTTACATATTCTCCGCTTGCTTTGTAAACAGGCAAGTTGCTGAGCGTTGCTGCACCGTCTATGCCCTTGCTTTTTGTTACTATGTTTTCGTCTGTCACTCCGTCATCAGACTTGACATTAAACCATACATCCTTAGCAGTATTAGCTCCTCGCTTACTGTCATCAGCGGTTTTGTAGATTGTAAGATTGCCGTAAACGGTATCTCGTGGTTCAGGCACTTCAATCTCATTAAATGTTGTGATTGAGCCTGTGGCTTCATCAACCTTAATTTGTCGGATAAACAATTCAGGATTGATTTTGTAACCTGTCGGGGCTTTGGTTTCCTGAACGGTGAAAGTGCCAAGAGGAAGTGTAGGATCACCGTTTTCGTCATAATACAATAAATCATTTTTTGTGTTTGGAGAAAGATATTTTTCATCTAAACGGGTACGACCATTATCATCTGTTATTAATACCCACTTGCGTTCAGGCTCAAATCCTGCAAGCTCGCTTTCAGTATAATAATAGCCTTTGTAAAATTTAAAAGTAAACTCAGCACCAGCCATATTTACTGTTTGACCTGTAATAGCGTCTTTTTTCTGTAGTAATATACGAACAGGGTCATTCTTTGGAGTATTTGAAATAGTAGCACCTAAGAGAGCATAACCGCCTGATGTGCCCTCTAATAGTTCAAGCTGAACAGGGCGTTTATATCTTTCAAAACCCTTACCTGCTTTTGTTTCGACTGCATAAAGTGTATCACTATATGTGATTTTATAAAGTTCAGAGTTTGAATTGGTATCCCAATTAATTCCGTCCTTTGAAATAGCTTTAGTATTGCCTAAACTATCTGTTCTAAAGTATCTGAGTATTTTATCCGTCTTTGTATTATCAGAAAAATACTCGTAAGCACTTCTCTCGTTAGGAAATACTGCAATCTCAGTGCCGTCAAGGTCGTAGCAATCGTTGTTCTCTGTTAAAGAAGGTTCACTGCTTACTTTTTTTAGGTTGAGCTTAACAATTTCCTTATCGGTCACATTAAGAATATCAAGTGTTTTTTCCTGCTTGCAATCCTCTGCCGTAACGGTAATCGGATATTCTGTTGTACTGTCAAGAGCAAAATACTTGCCTGAATT
>OIXL01000070.1_pt1 | contig 58165 bp, 37 predicted proteins | sample 1587761 | NCBI WGS metagenome assembly OIXL01 (sample SAMN03283246) | human gut metagenome | biome: human-associated habitat; material: feces | host: Homo sapiens | place: Peru | collected 2012 | reverse complement strand
ATTATCCTGTTCTCGTTTGTGATTCAGGCGGTGAGCTATGAATTCCAGAACAAGATAGGTAATTTTCTTGGACCGAAAACCTTTCAGATTTGCCTCATTATCAACGGCATCGTGGGTCCGCTGCTTCTTGGCGGCGCCGTAGCCACCTTCTTCAACGGCAGCAATTTCCTGATAGACAAGGGCAATATTACCAACAGTCTGCAACCCGTCATCAGCCGCTGGGCAAACGCCAGTCATGGTCTTGATGCCCTGCTCGACCCATGGAATGTGGTGCTGGGACTTGCCGTACTGATGCTAGCCCGCATTCTGGGCATGCTCTACATCAAGAACAACATCGATCACCAGCAGATTCAGGAGCGCTGCACCCGCCAGTTGCCATGGAATGCCCTGCTCTTCCTATTGTTCTTCCTGCCATTCCTCATCAGATTGATGATAAAAGATGGATTCAGCACTTCTTCCGGCATTACGATTGAGAGCATGAAATATCTTCACAATCTTCTGGAGATGCCAATCTTGATTGTAATATTATTAATAGGTGTAGTACTCGTTCTTTTCGGCATTTTCAAGTCATCGAGGAGCGTGCAGTATAGAAAGGGAATCTGGTTTACGGGCATCGGAACCGTGCTTACCGTGCTGGTTCTGCTGCTGATAGCCGGCTGGAACAATACCGCCTACTATCCGTCGAACATCGACCTTCAGAGTTCGCTCACTCTCGCCAACAGTTGCAGCAGCGAGTTCACGCTCCGCACCATGGCGATAGTCTCCCTCCTCATCCCGTTCGTGCTCGCCTACATCGTCTTTGCCTGGCGCGCCATCGACCGCAAGCGCATTACGCAGGAAGAAATAGAGCAGGGAGAAGCGTATTAAAAAAGACTGAAAAAGTGAGCCACTTCAAAAGTCCCACAGATACTACAGATTTACACAGATTCATTCTTGTCATAATCGGGAGGAGAATTCCCCAAATATCCAAACAAAAAAATCTGCGAAATCCCCGACCGTACAGGTCAAAAATCTGTGTAAATCTGTGAAATCTGTGGGATATAAAAAACTACAGCTCTATCACCTCCAAATCATCCGGAACGAAGATTCTACCCTTGAAGTTCTCGGCAGCTTCACGGGTGTAATTTTCTTTACGATTAGCAAGCGTTTTCTCCTCCGTATGATACAGGATAAGATTCTTCACGCCCAGTTCCTCCGCCAGTTTTCCGGCATCAAGCGCCGTGCTGTGGCATTTCTCATAAGGCTTGAACATATCGCGGTCGGCATAGAGACAAAACGCCTCACACATCATCCAGTCAGCCCCCACTATGTAGCGTCGGTTCTGTTCGTTATAAGGTTCATCGCCCAGGCACGCCAAGACCAAAGGCTTACCCGATTCATCAGAAGAAGGCAGCTCAGCTCGGAATCCGAACTGTTTTTCCTTAGTAGACTGAATATCAAAGCATTCCAGCTTCATATCCCCCACTTCGAAGCAATCGCCATCTTCCAACTGATGGAACACCACCCTTTCAGCCACCTTAGCCAGTTGCTTCTTGGCAAGAATCATATCGATGATGGTCTTGATAACCTTCATCACCTTATCGTTACCATACACGTGCATCAATCCCTCATATCCCTTACATTGAGCCACCATTCGGATTACCCAGATCACACCCAACACGTGGTCGGTATGCGCATGGGTAACGAAGAGGTGATGAATATCAGAAATCTGAACATTCACCTTCTTCAGCTGCGCCAATATTCCGTTTCCTCCTCCCGCATCCACCAGCATCAGGGTGCTGGGAGTCTTGAGCAGAAAACAGGTATTATAAATCTGGGAAACCGTAGCACTTCCCGTTCCGAGCATCGTAATTTGAGTCGTTGTCTTATCCATTATCTTATTCGTTATCTATTTGATTCACGCCCGCAAAACTACTCATTTTTTGATAAACCACCAAGAAAAAGCCCCAAAATCTTTGCTCATTCCAAATAATAATCTTAACTTTGCGGCATAAAAGGTAGGTCCATGCTTGCCGGGCACTCTGCAAAGGCATAAGAAAAGGTTATTTTTCAAACACGCAGCAAAGATAGGAAATCATTCAGCGGCAGGGGTAAAAACTGATAAAACGGAGTCGAGGCCTTCTAGAGGAAATGGGGACTTCGGGGGTGCCGGTAACAGGATCAAAACAGAAATGATTTTCGGGCAAGCGTTCCAGTTGTTCCAGTTGTTCCAATTGTTCCAAATAGGTTTTCATAGGACAATACCCCTTTATAGAGACTCTATAACTACTTAATATATAGATAGTTATATATATAATAAGGTGGAATGGAACGCTCAAAAAATTAATTGGAACAACTGGAACTGGAACGCTCCGCCCAACCCAACTTCTCTCTAAAAGGCTCATAATCAATAAATTATGTAGAAATAGAGACTAAGAATTTGAAGTACAATATCCCCATTTCAACCGCTCCGACGATGAAAAAGCCGGGAAAAGGCATCAAATAGGTGCAACTTTTGCTCTCTCAGGCATCAAAAGACATGCAGGAACCCTTATTTCCGATGCTCTTCCCGATACTCGAAGTGGAGATAAATGGGGCTATTTTTCAGTATTCCGTCCTCAATTAGGGGAAATCATACCGTATGAAGACCTATCTTGTTGCCGATTCGGGCTATAATAAGGAACAACTGTCCAACATCGCTGAAACTATCTGTCCCAACTTCCGTGAACACGAAGAAAAGAGATTGGAGAAAAATGTTCCGCTATCGCACGGCATCGCACGCTATCGCACAACTGATAAATCGGGATTTCGTATCTTTGCATCGTGATTCAGAAAGCGCGCAAAATCACTTGCCCAGTTGGAGAAAAAAATCTCCCTAATTGGGAAAATAAAAAGGCCTGATTTAACCCGATAAAAAAAGAGCCCCCAATGCGGGAAAAACATCGGGGGCTTTTATCTTGATATCAAAAATCCTTAGTAAGGAAAAAGGAGCGGAAGAACGAAGGTCATCACAACGCCGATGATAATCTGCAGAGGCAAACCTACCTTCACGTAATCCATAAACGTATAGCCACCCGCCTTCATCACCAGCGCATTAGGAGGCGTGGAGAACGGAGAGGCAAAGCACATGCTGGCACCCAACGTAACCGCAAAGAGGAAGGAATAAGGACTCACACCTACCTGCTGGGCCGCCACCAGGGCAATAGGAGCCATCAGCACAGCCGTAGCTGTATTGCTGATAAACATCGTCATCAGAGAAGTGGTGAAGTAGATACCTGCCAAGAGAGCTGTAGGTCCCATCGAACCCAAACTCTCTACCAGCCCCTGAGAAACCAAGGCAGAAGCACCCGTCTTCTCCAGAGCCGTAGACATCGGCATCATGGCGGCTATCAGCACGATGCTCTCCCAGTTGATGGTCTTGTAAGCCGCCTCCACATTCCGGAAACAACCGGCAAAGACGGTCAGCAGTCCGGCGATGATGACCGCCGTGACCGGAGCCACAGGAATGAAATCGAACACCATCATCGCAATCATCAGCAGCATGATGGCAGCCGCCACAGGCGCCTTATAATCCAAGAGCACCTTGTCGGCAGTCTTCTCTGGCTGGTCGATAACCACCCAGTTGCTCGTATCGGTAGCCAGATGAGCCAGATTGGTCCATTCGCCCTGCACCAGGAGCATATCGCCCACATGCAGCTTGGTGGCTATCAGACTGTCGGTAATATATTCATCGCCACGCTTTACGCCCAGCACGTTGATGCCGAATCGCTTGCGCAGGTTGGCATCGCCTATGCGCAGACCGGCAAAAATAGACGTAGGCATCACCACGATTTCGGTCAGTCCCAAGTCGTAGAAATCAATCTTCACATCCTTCATCTTCCTGAGGCCGTAATCGCTGGCAAAGCGTTTCATCTTCTCCTCCTCACCTATTATATATAAGGTATCGTGAACCTGAATGGTGCTGCTGCTCTTCGCCATGTTCTGGCTCACATCCTTCACCAGTCCCAGTCGTGATTTCTTCTCGTTTCTTATCTCGATGATACTCACGCCATATTTCTTCTGGATGCTCAGATCCTTCAGGGTTTTGCCCACGATATCCATCTGCTCGCCATTCTCGTCGAGGGCGGCAGAAGAGCGTCGGCTAGGCACGATGTAGCGATGCAGATTATCGAGCAGCTGATATTCGTCTACCAGGTCATCAAGCGATTTGCCCTGCTTCTTTTTCTTACCGCTCTGCTTTTTGCTGAGGAAGATTTTGCTGAGCGGCATGAGCACGATGATGCCGATGGCGATGACGATGATGCCCACAGGGAAGAAGCTGAAGAAGGCAAGCGGCTGATAACCGCTCTCTGTCAATACTTCATCGATAACCAGGTTGGGCGGCGTACCGATGAGGGTGAGCATTCCACCCAGACTTCCGGCAAAGGCGAGCGGCATGAGGAAACGCGACGACTGCATGCCCGAGCCCGCAGCTATACTCATGATGATAGGCATCATGAGGGCCACCGTTCCGGTATTGCTCACGAAGGCGCCGATAAAGGAGGTTACGAGCATTACGAGCAGGAAGGTGATGGTTTCGTTGCCGCGCGAGAGCGCCATGAGCTTATTGCCCGTAAGCTTGGCAAGTCCGGTCTGCATGATAGCTCCACCCACCACGAAAAGTCCTATCATCATGATGACGATGGGCGAAGAAAAGCCCGCCAGCGCCTCGGCAGGTGTCAGGATACCCAGAACCAGGAGTGCAGCCAGGGCGGTAAGCGCCACGATGTCGGCCCTCACCCTGCCCCAGATGAACAGGGCTACCGTAATAACCAATATGATAAGTGTTGTTGTCATGTTTTGAAAATTTTTATGTTATAATTACTGTATTCATTCTCTCACCTGCTGCGGCGTCATTCCGGTATGTTTCTTGAAATAGCGGCAGAAGAAGCTGGCATCAGCAAAATGATATTCCCATGCCATCTCCTTGATGCTCTGGGCGGAGCGCTTGAGCTGCATCTTCAGCTGGAGCACCACATACTGGTCGATAATGATTTTGGGTGTATGCCCCGTTACCTGTCTCACGATATTCGAAAGATACTTGGAGGTGATGTTCATCTGCTCGGCATAATAGTTAACATCTCTCGATTTCTTGTAATCGCGTTCCATGAGCATCATGAAGCGGTTGAAGAGTTCCCTCACCCTGTAAGATTTCACCTCGTCGGGACAGTTCTGCGGATTGCGTTGCAGATATTCGTGGAACCCTATGAAGAAGGCCTTGAGCTGATAGAGTACCAGCTGCGAGATACAGGTACAGTCGTGCTGCTCGAAATAGAGCCTGAGGAGGGCAAACATGCTCTCGATGATATGGGTAACCACAGGCGAATCCTGCCGGCATCGGTCCTCGCGCAGGGCTGAATAAACCGTCTGTTCCAGCTGCAGACTGGCTTCGCGCAGCAGAGAAGGATTATATTTCAGCATCTCCACTTCGAAGGTCGAAGCATTCATGGCGGCACAGGCATCTCCCTCGCAGGAAGCGGAAGGCTCCATCTTCTTCACCTCTACCACATCATTCGGAAACAGGGTGATGACGGCTCCCTCATAGAGATCCCAATCCTTATAATTCACATTCAGCACGGCCCTGCCCTTGCGGCAAAGGAGAATAGCTCCATAGGTCAATACCTGAGGCTCCTCCTGCCACTCGCTCAAATCGGAGCAGAAAAGACTGGCCTCCTGATAACTGTTCAGTTCTGATAAATCTACCATAAATACCTTTTATTCGCTTTTTGTGTGCAAATATACGGAAATAATGTGAGAAAAAAGAACTTTTGTTCCGAAAAAATCCATGCGGCACGAAAAATTTAAAACGGATATTCGCCAAAATCGCCGTACCTTTGCACCCGAATTCATGAGATAACGGAATTTTTAAAGAATAATAAAAAACAGATTTTTGAATGATAAAGAAAATGATGATTGCAGGCCTTCTCATCTGGGGAGGCTCTCTATGGACTGTGGCTCAAACCAGAATGACCATCGCCCAACTCTTCGAAAGAATCGAAGAAAACAGCAAGTCGCTACGAACCTCGAAATCGGGCGTAGAAGCTGCCAGCATCGGTATCGAATCGGCTAAAAGCAAGAAACTGCCCGACCTCGATGCATCCCTCTCCTTCAGTTACATCGGAAACGCCTTGATGACCGACCGCGACTTCAGTAACGCCCAAGGTTTGAAATCGCCCCACTTCGGCAATAATTTCGCCTTCCAGGCACAGCAGGTGGTTTATGCTGGTGGCGCCATCAACGCAGGCATCCGCCTCGCCGAACTGGGCAAGCAGCAGGCAGAGGTGGACGTGAAACTCACCCGTCAGCAGGCTCGCTTCATCGCCCTGGGACAGTATCTGGACCTCTACAAGATAGACAACCGTATCAAGGTATATGAAAAAAACATCGAGCTCACCCGCCAGCTTATCGCCGACATCAAGGCGAAACAAACCCAGGGAATGGCGCTCAAGAACGACATCACCCGATACGAACTGCAGATGGAGAGCCTGAAACTGGGACTCACTTCGCTACGCAACAACCGCAGTATCCTGAACCACCAGCTCCTGAATACGCTCGGCATGAACCAGGAAGATAAAGGGGAACAGGAGATGCTGATTATTCCGGACGCTACGATTGCAGACAAGGCTTACGCCAAGGATGGAGAAGCTTACTGGCAGACGGCAAGCACGATGAATTCGCCCCTGCTGGAACAGAGCAGCAACGCCATCAGAATAGCGGAACAGAAGGAGAAGATTGCCAAGAGCGACCTGCTGCCGAAAGTGGCGCTGGTGGCTGCCGAGAATTTTGACGGACCTATCCTCTTCGAGTTGCCGCCGATAGACAAGAATCTGAACGTATGGTATGTGGGCGTAGGCGTGAAATATAGCCTCAGTTCGCTCTTCAAGAGCAACAAGCGCATCAGACAGGCTGCCGTAGAAACCCGACAGGCAAAGGAAAGCCATGCCCTGCAGGCAGAACAGCTGAACAATAGCGTACAGGCTGCCTACGTGCAATATCAGCAAACCTACGTAGAACTGGAAACGCAACGCAAGAGCGTAGAACTGGCGCAGCAGAACTACGAGGTGATGAACGCCCGCTATCTCAGTCAGCTGGCGCTGGTAACCGACATGGTGGATGCATCGAACCTGAAGCTCAATGCCGAACTGAGCGAGGTAGATGCCCGCATCAACATCGTATACGCTTATTACCGCATGAAATACGTAGCGGGAGAAATTTAGGAAGTGAAGAGTGAAGAACGAAGAAACAACGTTCGGCGTCCGAAGGGAAAGCCAATTCGTCTGCTCTTTTTCAAACAATAAAACAAATATAAATTATGAACAAGAAGATTATCAAGAGAATATATAATGTAGTTATCATCCTCTGTTTTATAGGAGCCATCGGCTGGTGCTTCAGCCATTTTTATCATGGTAGCGACGTGGTTTATACCGATGATGCCCAGGTGAATCGCCACATTACGCCTATCAACACGCGCGTTTCAGGATTTATCAAGGAAATCCGTTTCTCCGACTATCAGCACGTGAAGAAGGGCGATACACTCGTCATTATCGAAGATTCAGAATTCCGCCTGCATGTGGCTCAGGCAGAGGCTGGTCTGCGCGGTTCTAAGGCCGGTTCTTCGGTTGTATCAGCCAGCATGGGAACCACCACTACCAACGTGCAGACGGCTTCGGCAGGTATCGAAGAGGCACGTGTAGACATGATGAACGCCAAGCAGGATTTTGACCGTTTTGCAGCCCTGATGAAGAAGGATGCGGTTACCCGCCAGCAATATGATAATGCCTACGCCCGCTATCTGGGAGCCAAGGCACGTTATGAGCAGGCAAGCAGCCGGAAGGCAAGTGCCGCCTCGGTCCGCAAAGTACAGACCCAGCAGCTGGGCGGTTCGCGCGCCGGAGAGAGTGTGGCAGAGGCTCAGCTCAATCTGGCCCGTCTGAACCTCTCTTATACCGTAATCGTGGCTACCTGCGACGGCGTGATGGGCAGGAAAGATATCCACGAGGGGCAGCTGGTTCAGCCAGGACAGATGTTGGCACGCATCGTAGATGACAACGATGTATGGGTAGTAGCCAACTATCGTGAAACCCAGATGGACGGCATCCAGGTGGGCAAGGCGGTAGATTTTACAGCCGATGCCATTCCGGGTGTCGTATTCCACGGCAAGGTAGAGGCGCTCTCAGCAGCTGCCGGCAACGCCTACTCCATGATTCCGGTAGATAATGCCACCGGCAACTTCGTTAAGGTAGAGCAACGCATACCGGTTCGCATCGCCCTCACCCGCGATAACGCCCCTAAACAGGTAGCCCTGCTCCGTGCCGGTCTGAACGTAGAAACCAAGGTTCGCCTCAAATAGAATGTTCTATAAACTATCAACTATAAATTATAAATAGAATGTTCTATAAACTATAAATTATCAATTATTAATTAAAAAAAATGCCAGGACCTCCTATGTTACAGGGACCCTTCCGCGTCCCTTCGTTCAACGGATATATTCCTCGCCGGTTGCAGCCTTGGATTTATCTCCTCTTCGCCTTCATCTTTCTGATGTCGGGCGGAATTTATGGAGGAGCCATGAGCCAGATAATGGGCGAGTACAGTTTGATGAGAGAAGACGTGCTCATGATTGTCATGTTCAACGTGGTGGGCGTGGCGATGCCATTCCCCTTCCTCTTCAAGATGAAGTTCCATTTTACCAACCGCCAGCTTCTGCTGAATGCGGCGTTGGTAGTGGCGGCTTGCAATTTCCTCATCATGTGGACCGATTCGGTTCCCGTGATGTGCATACTCTCTTACCTAGCAGGTTTCTTCAAACTCTGCGGCACCTTCGAATGTATGAGTACCATCCAGCTATGGATGACCTCCAAGCGCGATTTTACCATCTTCTTCCCCCTGCTCTACTGCATCGTGCTGGGAAATATGTTCCTCTCGCCTTGGGTTACCGAACACCTTATTTATATATATCAGGATTGGCGCATCATCAACTGGACGATGACAGGCGCCCTGCTGCTGGTAGCATTCATCGTGTATGTCACCACCCACGACTTCCGCTTCATGAAGCCCCTGCCCTTCATCAGCCTCGATTATCTGGGGTGCATTCTCTGGTCGGCATGGATGCTGGAGTTCATCTTCTTCTTCACCTACGGCGAGCATTACAACTGGCTCGATTCGAAGATCATGCAGATGGATGTAGTACTCTTTATCATAACCGACTATTTCTGCATCCAGCGCATGCTCCACATCCGTCATCCTTTCATCGCTCCCGCGGCATGGAAGTATAAACGGCTCATCCCCCTGCTCATCCTCTTCGCCTTCGTAGAGTTTATGGGCAGTACGCCCAAGGTACTGCAGACAGCCTTTACGGGCGGCGTGCTTCATTTCGGCACGTTTACCACCAATGTGCTCAACTTCGTAGAATGGGTGGGGGCCATCACCGGATGCCTCTTCTGCCTGTTCTGGTGCAAGGTGCTCCATCAGAAATATACCCGACTGCTCACGATAGGCGTGGCAACGATGGTATGTTATCCCGTAATGATGTATTTCCTCATCGACCCGGGACTCAACATCGAGGCACTCTATCTGCCCATCTTCCTCAGAAGCATCGGCAACGCCATCTTCTTCTGCATGTTGACCATCTATCTGGAAGAGCTGATGCCGTTTGAGCATTTCTTCATGGGACTGACGATGGCAGGCATCATCCGCAACGGCCCTGTTTCGGCGATGTGCTCCGGACTTTACAGCTACGGGCTTCGCCATCAGATGGCAGAAAACATGTCGCGCGGACTGCCTTATGATGCCGACAACCTGCTGATGATCAGCATCCGCGAGCTCTACGGACTAACCTGTCTCATCGGCATCGGCGTGCTCATCATCTTCCTGCTCTGGGACATCCAGCCTATCCGCAGCACCCTGAAGAAGATGCCAGCCTGGAACTTTGTGGGAAGAAAAATGAAGAAAAATCTTGCATAATACAGAGATTTATGCTAACTTTGCAAACAAAAAAAGTTAGCAACATGACAAAGAAAGGTAAACATACCGTATTATTTATCTGCCTGGGCAACATCTGCCGCTCTCCGGCAGCCGAGGGAATCATGAAGAGTCTTGTAGAAAAAGCAGGGCTTCAGGATGAGTTTGAAATAGATTCTGCGGGCATCGGGGGCTGGCACATAGGTCAGTTGCCCGACAGCCGCATGCGCAAATGTGGCGCCGAGCATGGCTACAATTTCAACAGCCATGCCCGCCAGTTCCAGAAGTCAGACTTCGCCCGTTTCGAAACCATCGTGGTAATGGACAACGAAAACTACCGTGCCATTACCTCCATGGCTTCTTCAGAGTCTGATAGGAAGAAAGTAGTGCGCATGGCCGATTTCCTGACCCACCATCGCGAATACACCACCGTTCCCGATCCGTATTATGGCGACTATAGCGACTTCGAGCTCGTTATCACGCTTCTCGAAGATGCCTGCCAGGGATTGCTGGACAGCATTATCGGGGAAGGGTAAAAAGTATAAATTCCTATGCAGTTTGATTTTTTAGAGAAATAAATCAATAAAAGTGCTATTGTTTCGCTAAAACTTTGTATCTTTGCAAATAGATTTGTTAAAGCAATAAGATTATATTAAATTATGCCTAAAGTACTTCTCTATATAACTGCCAAAATAATATGGAACTTTCTGTTTTACAATACAGATTTCCATGAAAACAGAGCTCATGTTCATGTGGGTAAACGAGGGACAGAAGAACTCTGCAAAATTTGGTTAGAGCCAAATATAGAATTGGCAAAACAAGGTGACTTAACAGATAAGCAGGTCAAAGAAGTGATTAAGATAGCAGAAAAATACCAATCTAAATTACTTCATCAATGGAAGCAGTTCAAGAAAGGTAAGACAATAAAAATCATTAAAATAAAAGAGTAAGAATATGTATCAGAAAGAAGGTTATTGGGATGTGAAGCCAAAGATAAAGGCTTTATCCTTTCCCAAAAGAGGTAAGTTTGAAGTTACCCTGCAAGATGGCCGTTCCATAACGATGCCTATCTCTGCATTCCCAAGCATGAAAAAAGTCCCAGTAAAAGAAAGAAACAACTGGTATCTCATGGGGGGTGGCTTTACTTGGGATTCTTGTCCAGAAGTAATCCATATTGAACAGATTTTGGGCAACTATGCAAATTATGCCCACGAGCAAAATGCCTGAAACAGAATTATAAATATTGGGAGTATTCAGCAAATGAAAAAATGCTGATGATACTCCCTTTTTCTTTTTATACCGTAATCTCGCCCGAGCCATAGCAACGATGATGATGCTCATCATAAACTACACAGAACTGGCCGGGAGCCACACCATGAATCGCCTCTTCTGAATGAATCATCCAGCGGCCGTCTTCCAGCTTTTCTATCGTAGCAGGATGATACTCCGGCGTATGACGAATCTTGAAAGTTACCTTCTGCATCGCAACCTCGCGTGTGAGGAAATGGAAATCATGGAGAGGGAAATCCTTCTTGTAGGCCGACTGCGGATCATAACCATGACTCACATACAGGATATTGTTCTCTACATCCTTCTTAATCACAAACCAGGGACCACCGCCAAAGCCCAAGCCCTTGCGCTGGCCGATGGTATGAAACCATAAACCCTTGTGCTCGCCTATGCGCTTGCCCGTCTCCATCTCTATGACATCGCCCGGCTTCTCGCCCAGATAACGGCGGATATAATCATTATAATTTATCTGTCCCAGGAAGCAGATTCCCTGACTGTCCTTGCGCTTGGCATTTATCAGATGCTCCTCTTCGGCTATCTCGCGAACCTCATTCTTGATATGATGGCCGATAGGGAAAATCGCTTTTTTCAATTGCCAGCTCTCTATCTGAGCCAGGAAATCGGTCTGGTCTTTTACAGGATCAGGACTCGTAACAAGCCATTTGTCGCCATTTTCATCCGTTTCGGTCTGCGCATAATGCCCCGTGGCGATGAGGTCGTAGTTGTACCCCATCTTCTCATCGAAGGCACCAAACTTAATCAGGCGGTTGCACATTACATCCGGATTAGGCGTAAAACCAGCCTTTACCTTCTCCATCGTATAACGGGTTACCTCGTTCCAATATTCATGATGACAGTCAACCACTTGCAGCTTGCACCCATACTTTCTAGCCACAGCCGTAGCCATCTCCAGGTCCTCCTCCGAAGAGCAGTCCCACTCCTCTTTCTCCTCAGGACCAATCTTGATGTAGAAGCAATCAGGATGCAGGCCCAGCTGGGCAAACTCCCAAACCACAACCGAACTGTCGACGCCTCCCGAAAGGAGCACGGCAATTCTCTTATCTTTTATTTCGTCAATATTCAGCATATTCTTTCCTGTTTATAATAATCCGGTTGCAAAATTACGAAAAAAAACTGATATAATGAGCATAGAAAGGGCTAGAAATGCATGAGAAAGAGAAAAGAAAAGCCCGGAAAGCCTATTTTCGTTATAGAAAACACTTATAGCCGCATTCGTAGCTTTTAAACATAAAACGAGTTTTGCTTTCGTTTTTATCTATACCTTTGCAATCGATTTCAGAAATCGATAAGAAAGAATGTTTTTGAAAATTCAGTATTTACATTAATAGATAAAGAAAAATGGAGATTTTAAAAAATCTATTTTATGGCTTCCCAGACCTTTGGGGAGGCGGAGTAGCCCACTCTGTGATGATTCTTTCGCTGGTCATCGCCTTGGGTTTGTGTTTAGGTAAGCTCAGAGTAAAAGGTGTTTCCCTGGGCTTGGCTTGGATTCTGTTCATCGGTCTTATCTTTGGACATTTCTCTCTCAACCTTGACGAGCATCTGCTCCACTTCCTCAAGGAATTTGGCTTGATCCTCTTTGTCTACTCTATCGGTTTGGAGGTAGGTCCGGGCTTCTTCACTTCGTTCAAGAACGGCGGCAAGAGTCTCAACCTGCTCAGCATGATTGTTGTGGCCCTGAGTATCATTACTACCTTAGTCATCTTCTCATTTTCGGGAACATCCATCACCTCTATGGCAGGTATCCTTTCGGGTGCCGTAACCAACACTCCTGGACTGGGTGCAGCCCAGCAGGCATTCAGCGACCTGCGCCACATCGACGCCCCATCCATCGCAGCCGGCTATGCCATCGCCTACCCTATGGGTGTGCTCGGCGTTATCCTCAGCTTCATTATATTAAGGTTCGCGCTACGCGTAGACAAGCAGAAGGAAGAGGATGAAGCTAAGCGAGGCAAGGGACATCTTGAGGCGATGACCCTGAACACCTTTGCCGTAAAGGTTTCTAACCAGATGGTCTTCAAAGATACCGTCAAGCAGATTCGCTATCTGCTGAAGCGCGACTTCATGGTTTCCAAGATTATCCGTAATAACGGCGAACGCAAGGACGAGGTGGTTAACGGACAGACCGTGATAGAAGAGGGCGACATTCTGCAGATTGTGGCTCATCCTACCGTAGAAGAACCTATCATCGCCCTGCTCGGCGAGAAGGTTGACGTAAAGGACGAGGAATTCAGCAGCGAACTCATCAACCGCCGAATTCTGATTACCAAACCGGGCATCAACGGCAAGAGCATCAGCCAGTTGCAGATTAGAAGCAACCTTGGCGCCAACATTACCCGCGTAAACAGAAATGGTGTAGACCTCATCGCAACCCCAGACCTGAAACTCCAATTGGGCGACCGCGTAACCGTAGTGGGCAAGGAACTCGCCATCGCTCATACCGAGAAGGTGCTGGGTAACCAGATGAAGCGTCTGAACTACCCTAACCTCATCCCAATCTTCCTGGGCATCATGCTGGGTTGTATCGTAGCCAACATTCCGTTCTTCATCCCAGGCATCAACGAGAATCTGCGTCTCGGACTTACCGGCGGCCCATTGGTAGTAGCCATCCTGATAGGTTATTTCGGACCGAAATACAACCTCGTTACCTACAATACCATTTCAGCCAACCTGATGCTTCGCGAAATCGGAATCTGCATCTTCCTGGCTTGCGTGGGTCTAGGCACAGGCGAACAGTTTATCCAGACCGTAGCATCAGAAAGCGGACTGACCTGGATACTCTACGGCATCGCCATTACCATGATACCAATCATTCTGGGCGGCATCATCGGCAAGCTCGTGTTCCACATCAATTATTATACATTACTCGGCGTATTGGCAGGTGCCAACACCAACCCTTCTGCCCTGGCTTACGTGCGTGAGCAGACTTCGGCAGATGCGCCAACAGTAGGCTATGCGAATGTATATCCATTCGCCATGTTCCTCAGAATTGTAACCATTCAGATTATTATTTTTGTATTCGGATAAACATATATGACAGAAAAAGAATTGAAAACCTGCGCTTGCGGAGAGGATAGCTGCAACTGCAAGGAAATAGCAGAATCAGAACTCAGAAGAAAACTCGACTTATTATTACGTACCGGTAGCATTCTCATGGAGAGTGCTGCCGACACATCCCGCATCATGCGAACCATGAAGCGTGCAGCAGCTTTCCTCGGTCTCGACGAGCGATATATGCACCTTTACATCAACTGGAACGTGCTGATGGTAAACTATAGCGACGAGGAGCATTCCTTCTCCAAGTTCCAGCGATGCGAGAAGCACGGTATCAACCTCACCTCTATTTCCCAGGTAAGTAAGCTCACCTGGAAGGCCATCAAGGAGAACTATTCGCTCGAACAGTATGAGCAGGCTCTGAACGACATCAAGGCCACCCCACGCAGCTTCACCCCTTGGCAGGTAGCCATCGGCGGCGGTTTTGCCTGCGGCGGATTCTGCATCCAGTTCGGTTGCGACTGGCCAGCCTTCTTCTTCTGTTCGCTTGCAGCCATTCTGGGTTTCCGCCTGAGAATGTTCTTGCCAACCAAGGGCTGCAACAACTATGTAGCCATCGGTATTTCGGCTTTCGTAGCCACTCTGATAGCCTGGCTCACCTCATTTCTTTCGCTCAACCCATCGATTGCCGAAGCGGTTCCAGCCTTCATGCATTCAGATACCCCTTGGCATCCGCTGATGGCGTGCGCCCTCTTCATCGTGCCGGGAGTTCCACTCATCAACTTTGTGTGCGATATGCTCGACGGATATATTGAGGTGGGAATGGTTCGTGCCCTGAACACCCTGCTGATGCTCTTTGCGATGGCGTTCGGTATCGCCTTCGCCATCCAGGTTTGCCACATCGACAACTTCGTGAAGGATCTTACGATGACTCCTCATCACGAATACTGGGAGTTTGCCATCGCAGCTGCCGTATCGGCCATGGGTTTCTCTACCATCTTCAGCATACCTCGCCGTCTGTTGCCGGTTGTAGCTGTGGGCGGTATCATCGCCGTATGCTTCCGCAATTTCGTCAACCTGGGTCCATCTAACGGCAACATCGGTCTTGACATGGGTCTGAGCATCGGTTCGCTTGCCGGTTCTGCGCTCATCAGCATCATCGTGATCAAGGCGCGCCATTGGTTCCATACCCCTCACCAATGCATCACCATTCCTAGCGTTATCCCAATGGTACCGGGAGTTCTGATGTATCGCGCCCTGTTCGCCTTCATCGACATGCATGGCGTGGTAGGCGAAGTAACCGTGGGTATGAACAACCTCATCAAGGCTTCGCTCGCCATCATCTGCATCGCCCTGGGTGTGGCAATTCCAAACGTATTCTTCCGCCGTTTCATCGCCGACAACCGCAAGCGCAAGCTGCTTGCCATGCTGGTAGAAAGAAAGAAGAAGAATGGCGAATTCGTAGATTTGCACGAAGTAGAAATCAAATAATCATCTGGTTGGAAATCTGATTTTCATCGGATGATAATCGGAAATTCATCCGATGTTAACCGGTTTTTCATCCGATGATAATCAGGTTTTCATCGGATGATAACCGGATAAAAAGAAGTAGAGATGCGATAAAGCATCATTTTATTCTTCAAAAAATGGGGATATTAAAATAATTGTTTTATCTTTGCACCCAAATTTAGCTATCGGTTATTTCTATAGCCGATAGCTTCAATAAAGAAACAATATGGAAATACGACAACTGAAATATTTCTTGAAGGTAGCCGAGACGCTCAACTTCTCAGAAGCTTCGCGCAAGTTATACATCACCCAGAGCACCCTCTCACAACAGATTTCGCATCTGGAACAGGAGATAGGTCTGCCTCTCTTCGAGCGTAATTCCCATGAGGTTTACCTCACAGAGGCAGGCAAGGAATTGAGACCTTACGCCCAAAACGCGGTTAATTCTGCAGAAGCCTGTGTAGACCACATGAACGATTTGAAGGAAATGCTTACGGGCGAACTGAACATCGGCGTTACGTTCTCCTTCAGCAACATCATGGGCGAGACGCTCATCGCCTTTCTCCACGCCTATCCTCATGTAAAGCTCAACATCCAATACCGCACCATGCAGGAACTGATGGACGGACTGAAGAAGCGCGAACTCGACCTCGTTCTGGCTTTCAAGCCTCTGAAGAACGAAAAGGCGGTAGACAGCCGAGCTATTTTCAGCAACCGTCTTGCCGCCATCGTGAACGAGAATCATCCGCTGGCGCGTCTTTCATCGGTCAAGCTTTCCGATTTGGAGCGTTACGACCTCATCCTTCCTTGCAAGGGTCTGCAGGCACGCAACGCCTTTGAGCACATGGTAGAGGGCAAGGATTTGAACTACAAGATTATGGTAGAGGTGAATAATGTAAACATCATCTTCGACCTTCTGAGCCGCAGCAATCTGGTGACCATTCTCTCCGAATCGACCACCATTCTGCAGAACGGCATGAAGGCAATTCCTATCGATGCTGCCGACAACGAAATGGATGGCTGCATCCACATTCTGAAAGATGCTTACATGAAAAACTCAGCACAGGAGTTCATCCGCATGCTGAGCCAGAGCACCAGCATCCTTGCCAACTTTGCGCTGAAGGATATTCTGAGATAATCATCTTAACGCCTGGCGGCTTGCGAGCCTATGGCGGCTAGAATAAAGAAAAATCCTCGCTCGAGTTCTTTTTCGAGCGAGGATTTTTTCTTCTTTTTACCCTTTTAGCCTTTCTTTCTTGCGATGATAATCGTTACACCTGCAAGGATAGCGAGGATGCCTATCGCCAGCTGCAGAGAGAAACTCTCGCCGAAGACGCAGACGCCGATGATTACCGCCGTTACAGGCTCCAGGGCTCCCATGATGGCGGCTGGCGTGCTGCCGATGAGATTGATGGAGATGGTCATGAAGAAGAGCGACAATACCGTTGGCAACAAAGCTAGCTGAGCGGCACAGAGCCATTGTTTAGGCGTTTGAAGCATCTGTATCGGCTCGCCTGCAATAAACGAATAGACAAACATCGTAAGCAGTCCGAAGACTAATATATAAAAGGTGAGCTTGATGTTCGACATGCCCGGATTCTTCCATTGGTTGATGGAGATGATGTAAAGGGCATAGAGCAGGGATGAACACATGACGAGGGCAAAACCCGCCGTGCTCAACTTATCGTTTCCATCGCCCTGATAGAGCAATCCTACTCCCGATACCGCCAGAAGAATGGCAAGCGAGGTAGACCACGTTACCTTCTCGTGGAAGAAGACCGTCATCAGGATAGCCGTCATAATAGGATATACGAAGAGGATGGTACTGGCAATACCCGCAGCCATGTAATGGAAACTGACATAAAGCGTGGCTGATGAGAGCGAAAACATGCAGCCCAGCACGCCAAGACGAATCAGATGTCCCCACTTCACCTTGAAACTCTCCTTGCGGAACAACATCACCACGGCAAACATCAGTACCGCCAAGAGATAACGATAGATGAGTACAGAACTGGAATTGAATCCGTCGCCATAGAGTTCGAGCGTGCCCAAAGGATTGGTACCATAACATACTGCGGCAACAATGCCCGCCGCAAAGCCTTTAACTTTATTACTGCTTGTCATTAGATTAAATACTATTTTTTTCTTATACTTCTTGTTATCTATCTATTTCGGGCTACAAAGTTACAGCAAATATTCGAGATAAGCTAACAAAATCGTATAAATATATTGTAATATCTGAGAAAAAACGCTCTTTTCTTGTGCTTTACGAAAATAAATTGTACCTTTGCAATATCTTTGAAAAAAGATAATCAGATGAAACATTAAAAACTAAACAAAAGAATTAATAACAATGGAACAGATTAAGAATGATCAGCTCACACTTGAGATTTCATCTCTCGGAGCAGAACTTCAGAGCATCAAGGATGCTAATGGTAATGAATATCTCTGGGATGGCGACGAGAAATACTGGAACCGCCACTCTCCTATCCTCTTCCCTATCGTATGCGGATTGTGGAAAGACACTTATCGCACAGAGGGCAAGGAGTATCACCTTCCTCGCCACGGATTCGCACGCGATACAGAGTTCAACCTCGTTGGCAAGACTGCCGACCGCCTCACCTTCGCGCTCATCGACAACGAAGAGACTCAGAAGAACTACCCTTACCACTTCAACCTTGCCATCTCTTACCGCCTGCAGGGCAACGAGATTCATGTCATCTGGCATGTAGAGAATACCGACGACAAGGAAATCTTCTTCCAGATTGGCGGTCACCCAGCATTCATGGTTCCTGGCTGCAAGAAGGGCGAAGAAATGAAGGCTACCCTGAAACTCGACAACGAGGCTCCTGTTCGTCTCTATGGTAACGTAGGCGGATGCATCGACCGTCAGGCTAAGGAAACCGTAGAAACCGACAAGGGTATCTGGGAAGTAAACGAGGAGACTTTCGCAGAAGATGCTGTTATCTTCGACAAGAGTCAGGTTAAGCAGGTGAGCATTCTCAACGAGCAGGGCGAACCTCATGTAACCCTCGAGTTCAAGACTCCAGCCGTAGGTATCTGGAACCCAACAGGCAAGCACGCTCCATTCATCTGCATCGAGCCATGGTATGGTTTGAGCGACTGGGCTGAATATGATGGCGAGTTTAAGGACAAGTATCTGATAAACCGTCTGCAGCCAGGTGCAAGTTTCATGAGTGAGTATATCATCAGAATAGAGAAATAATGGAAGAAAAAGACAATTTGCAACTCCCCGAGAACGCATTCCGCGAACTGAAAGACGGGGAGGAATATAAGCCGCTGATGTCGCCTGACAAGGTTTATCCTGAGGTGAACGGATGGTCGGTTACATGGGGAATCGTAATGGCAGTCATCTTCTCTGCCGCCGCAGCTTATCTGGGCTTGAAGGTGGGTCAGGTGTTCGAAGCAGCCATCCCTATCGCCATCATCGCCGTGGGCGTAAGTACCGCTACCAAGCGTAGCAAGGCGCTGGGCGAGAATGTCATCATCCAGAGCATCGGAGCCTGTTCGGGTGCTGTGGTGGCAGGAGCCATCTTTACCCTGCCAGCCATCTACATCCTGCAGGCTAAATATCCGGAGATGACTACTTCGTTTATGAAAATCTTCATGGCTTCGGCCTTGGGAGGAGTCTTGGGAATTCTTTTCCTCATTCCTTTCCGCAAGTACTTCGTAAGCGATATGCACGGCAAGTATCCGTTCCCTGAGGCTACGGCTACCACGCAGGTACTGGTGAGCGGAGCCAAGGGAGGCGACCAGGCTAAGCCGCTGCTCATAGCCGGACTGGTGGGTGGTCTTTACGACTTTATCGTAGCCAGCCTGGGATGGTGGAACGAGAATTTCACATCGCGTGTGGTAAGTCTGGGATGCGACCTGGCTGACAAGGCTAAACTCGTATTCAAGGTAAACACAGGTGCTGCCGTATTGGGTCTGGGTTACATCATCGGTCTGAAGTATGCCTTCTTCACTTGTCTGGGTTCGCTCGTAGTATGGTGGCTGATTGTTCCGGGCATGAGCGTTATCTTCCATGATAGCGTGCTGAGCGCCTGGGATCCTAGCATCGTGAAGACCGTGGGTGCCATGAGTCCGGAGGAAATCTTCCGTGCCTACGCCCGCAGCATCGGTATCGGCGGTATCGCCATGGCAGGTATCATCGGCATCATCAAGAGCTGGGGCATCATCAAGAGTGCCGTAGGTCTGGCTGCCAAGGAGCTGAAGGGCAAGAGCGATGTGGATGAGAACGTGAAGCGCACCCAGCGCGACATCTCTTTCAAGATTATCGCTATCGGTTCGCTTGTTACCATCCTCGTAACCTTCCTCTTCTTCTGGTTTGGCGTGATGGATGGCAACCTTCTCTTCGCCATTATCGCCATTCTGCTCGTGGCTGCCATCGCCTTCCTCTTTACTACCGTAGCGGCTAATGCCATCGCCATCGTGGGTTCAAACCCTGTTTCGGGAATGACCCTGATGACGCTCATCTTCGCCTCTGTGGTGATGGTGGCTGTAGGCCTGAAAGGTCCTGGCGGCATGCTGGCTGCCCTGATTATGGGTGGTGTGGTTTGTACAGCCCTCTCGGTAGCAGGTTCGTTTATTACCGACCTGAAGATTGGTTACTGGCTGGGAACAACTCCTAAGAAACAGGAGGGATGGAAATTCCTCGGTACCCTGGTGAGTGCGGCTACCGTGGGCGGCGTGATGATGCTGCTCAACGAGACTTACGGTTTCGCATCGGGTTCGCTTGCAGCTCCTCAGGCTAATGCTATGGCTGCGGTTATCGACCCTTTGATGAATGGCGTGGGAGCTCCTTGGGTGCTCTATGGCATCGGAGCCGTGATAGCCATCGTGCTCACTTATTTCAAGATTCCTGCCCTGGCTTTCGCTCTGGGTATGTTTATTCCGCTGGAACTGAACGTTCCTCTGCTCGTGGGTGGCGCCATCAACTGGTATGTTACTTCACGCAGCAAGGATGCCAAAGTGAACAGCGAACGTGGTGAAAAGGGAACGCTCATCGCCAGCGGTTTCATCGCCGGTGGAGCCTTGATGGGTGTGGTTAGCGCCCTTCTGAAGTTTGGCGGCATCGAGGTAAGCATCGCGGACAGCTGGTGGGTTAATCCGATGTCTGAGGTTTGTTCGCTCCTGGCTTACATCTGCCTCATCGGCTTCTTCATCAGAGCCACAAAGAAATAAAGAATAGGACAACTCCTATTATAATAAAAGACAATCGCCTGGATGCATCTGAGCACCCAGGCGATTTTTTATTCTACTCTATCCGAAAGTTCTTTTATCCTACGATTCCGCAGCCACGAAATCCATCGGCTTGACGCCAAACTGCTTCTGGAAACACTTGGCAAAATAGCTAGGACTGCTGAAGCCTACCATATAGCTGATTTCGCTGATGCGGTAGTTTCCTTCTTTCAGGAGCTGTGCGCCCTTCTTCAGTTTCACGAGTTGTATCATCTCGTTTGGCGTAACATCGGCAAGACCGCGAATCTTATTGAAGAGCGACGAGCGGCTCATGCCCATCTTCTCGGCAAGGAACGCCACGTTGAGTTCCGGATTTGCCACATTCTCTTCGATAATATTCGACATCTTCTCCAGGAACGCATTATCAACCTGAGTTGGAGCTATCTCTGCTATCGGCTCAAGCGGAGTATGCGAGAACTTACTCCTCAACAGACGGCGCATCTCGAGAAGCTGTCTTACGCTCGCCTCAAGATACTTCATCGAGAACGGCTTTTCTATGTAAACATCAGCTCCACAGTTCATACTCTCCGTCTTTGACGCATCATCGGTCTTTGCCGTGAGCATTACGAATGGGAGATGAGAGTATTCTGAATTCTCACGCACCCTACGGCAGAACTCCGGACCGTCCATCTCTGGCATCATCCAGTCACTTATGATGAGCGAAACCGGATGCTTCTCCAGTTTTCGGAGTGCATCTTTTCCGTTGTCGGCGGTATAAACCGTATACATTTTCTCGAAATGAGCCTTCACAAACTGGCGCATGTCTTCATCATCATCCACAATCAGCATCGCCGGTTTTACCGGTTCACGAAGTGGACTGACAACAGCCTCGCCTGCCTTTTCAGAACCCTGTTCAGCCAGAGATGCATCTGTCAGCAGACTTTCCTCTGCGGCAGCCTCTTCTTCCTTCACCATTTCATCCGCCTTCTCTACCACAGCATCCAGCTGGTTGAGCGGCAGGGTTACGATAAAGGTAGAGCCCTTGCCTACTTCCGATTCTACTTCTACCATACCATGATGAGCCTCAACGAGATTCTTCACGATATTGAGACCGATTCCGGTTCCCGGCTTATTATCGCGTGCCTGATAGAAGGCTCCGAAGATTTTCTCCTTCTCGTCAGGACTGATTCCAAATCCGTTGTCTTCTACCTCGATGCGGAAATGGGTTCCATCCTCCAGCAGGCGGCAGGACAGGCGCACATAATCCTCCGTATATTTCAAGGCGTTGGTCATCAGATTGCTGATTACCTTGGTAACCGCCTCCTGGTCTATCATCGCCACGAGATCATCTGCTGGATAATCTACCTTGAAACGGATGCTTTTCTGCTCGAAGGTAGGAGCAAAACGCACAGCCACAGCATGCATCAGTTTTGAAATGTTATTCAAGCGGAAATGAACCTGCATGCCCTTCTGCTGCACCTTGTTGAAATCGAGCAGCTGATTGACGAGCAGGAGCAAACGCTGGGCGTTACGATCGATAACAGAAAGCGTCTGCGTGATAGTCTCACCATCAGAAAGTTTTCCGGAAACCTGTTTCCAATGCTCTTTCAGACTCTCCAAAGGTCCGATGATAAGCGTTACCGGCGTACGGATTTCATGGGCTATCATCGTGAAGAACTGCAGGCGGGCGTCTCTCATCTCCTGATCCTGCTTGCGCTCCAACTGGTCGAGTTCTTCCTGATGGCGGCGCTTCTCACGCTTCAACCGGCTCTGTGTGAACCAATAGATTGCGTAACCGATAAGCAGAAGATACAGAACCTTGGCTGGTAAAGACCACCAGAACGGCGGATGAACCACAATCTGCAGTTTTGCCTCATTCTTCGACCATACGCCATCATTATTGGTTGCCTTAACCAGGAAGGTATAGGTTCCGGCAGGAAGGTTGGTATAGTTGGCACGATGTTCATGGGTATAAACCCAATCCTTGTCGATACCTTCGAGCTTGTAAGCATACTGGTTCTTCTCAGGCGATACATAGCTCAAGGCTGCAAACGAGATATTGATAGTATTCTCATTATGAGACAGATTAAGTTCTGCAGCATGACTCAGAGATTTATCCAACTGGTCGCTTCCCGCCTCTATCGGCTTTCCGAAGAGTTCTACCGAGGTAATTGCCACAGGAGGAGCTACCTGGTTAATCTTGACGAGATATGGATAGAAACAGTTGAAACCTCTTGTCGAACCGAAATAGATTCTGCCGTCAGAAGCCAGGAGTCCGGCATTTGGCATAAACTCGTTGCAGGTGAGTCCGTCATATTTATTGAATAGCTGGACAGGTTCACCCGGCGTATATTTCACAATTCCCTTGCTTGTAGAAATCCACATTACTCCCTGCGAAATTACAAGGCTCGTGAAATCCTGACTAGGCGCATCGATGGAGATACGGCGGAAGATACCTTTAGAAGGCAGGAATTCGCAGAGTCCGTCGCCGGTTGCAGCATAGAGCTGCCCCTTTTCGCCAATAGTCAGACAGTTCACCTGATCACTCACCAGCGAAGTAGAATCATTCTCTACATGTTTATATTGTTTCCAGGCATTATTCTTACCCAAGCGCCACAAGCCACCTCCCTGGGTAGCAAACCATACGTTGCCCTGAGTATCTTCCTTGATATCGATGGTAAGCGACTTGAACGACTTGATTCTTCTGAACTTCTGCTGACCTTCGTCGAAAAGACTGGCTCCATCCATCGAAGCCGCCCACAGCCGGTTCTTCCTGTCGCGATAAATACAATAGGCATTACTTCCCGAAACCATTCCATCGGTTTGGAAAATCTGCTGCGCTCCGGTAGCCATATTCATTCTGATGACACCATTACCATAGGTTCCCACCCACAGATCGTTTTCATCAGCAAAGAGCGCATGAACATTATACTTGCCCATAGCCGCCTTGCCCGGATAAGAAACAAAACTGTTGGTCTGGGGATTGAAGCAGTCGAGTCCGGCATCATCGGTAGCTATCCAGATGCGATGCTGCTGGTCTTCGAAGAATCTTCCTACCACATTACCGCGCAATCCCCCCTGGCGGGCTGAGTAAGCACGGAAACGTTCTTCATTACTCGTAGAAGGAAGATAACTCACACCTCCATAGAAAGTAGTAACCCAGATGCCGCCTTCATTATCGCCCGCAATACCATAAACAAAACGCTCGCTCGTGCTCCGGCTCGGATTGTTTACTTCCGACAACATTCTCCAGGAGCGGTTCTGGATGTCATACTGCACCAATCCATCATCGCTGGCTATGAGAATATACTTGTTGCCGTTGTTGTAAAGCTGGTGGATATGATGAACTGCATTACTCAGAGTTCCGCTGATGAGCTGCTCGGCACTACCATCGGCGTTTAGTTTGAAAAGTCCGTTATCCCAGGTTCCGACATAAATATTGCCATCTGGTGAGGCAAGCATCGCCAGGCCATAAAACTTGTTTGCATCGCCTTTTACCGGGAAAGCCTCAAACTGGTCGGTCGACTTATTGAGATGATAGATGCTGGCTTTACTATGATTAGAGAGCATCCATACCTGGTTATTGGCATCAACCAGCATACATTGCACTTTACCCTGAATATTCTTCATCGGATACTGGTGCAGTTCGTGAGTAGTCCGATTGTATCTGAACACCCCCTGTCCGTTGGTAGAAATCCACACATTCTGATCGCCGTCAAGCGAGAAATTAAGAACAGGAGCCGTAATCTTATCGTTCAGTTTCTGGAACCGGTCGGTTTCATAACAGAACAGATAGGCTCCATTATTGCAACCTACGAGGAGTCCTTCTTCACAAGCGGTCAAGGCACTTACATACTGGTCTACAGTCGTAAAGGGATTATAATAGGTTTTGACATCATAACCGTCAAAGCGGCACAATCCGTTGTCTGTACCAAACCACATGTATCCCTTAGAACCCTGAACCACGCTACGCACGGCATTACTCGGCAAACCATTTTCCATCGTGATAGAGCGCACCATAGGGTCGACAGGAGCCCATTGTGCACCGGAACTGGTTTGCGTTATCGTATGTGGCTGCGCCTGAATATCCGTAGTTCCTTTCGAAACAAAGGCGGTAGGCACCTGAGCCTCACCCCCTACAGGCATCATCATGCAGAGCACAGAAACCATTAGTATAGATATCTTTCTCATTATATGAGTCTTTATTTTCTGTTGTTAGATAAATTAATGCCGCAAAATTACAAAAATATAACGAGAAATAGCAATAAAATGAACAAAAAAAGCCCCGAAACAAGCAAATAGCTACTTTTTAAAAGTAAGACTATCCGTTTGCTTCGAGGCAAAAACTTAAATAATGATTCAAGTGAGAAGTTTCACTATCAACAGATTGAAGTCTGAATTACTTGCTCTTTACATCGCTCCATTTAGGCGGTTTCACACCCAGCAGATTCTTCACGAAGAAGTCATAGCGCTTGTGCTCGCCATAGAGTTCGCCCATGGTATGATGGGCTCCAGGAATCACCACGAGTTCGAAATCCTTGTTGGCTTTCTCCAGGGCATTCACTACCTGATAGGTGCTCGATGGATCTACGTTATCATCAATCTCGCCTACTACCAGCATCAACGGGCGCTCCAGCTTGTGGGCATTCTCCACGTTGCTGCACTCCACATAGCTGGAGTCGATAGGCCAGCTCATCCATTGCTCGTTCCACCAGATTTTATCCATCCGGTTGTCGTGACAGCCGCAGGCACTATAGGCTGCCTTGTAGAAATCGCCATGCAGCAATACGGCGGTGGTACTCTCCTGTCCGCCTGCCGAACAACCGTAGATTGCCACATTATCCGCATCCATATAAGGATACTTCTTGGCTGCAGCCTTGATCCAGAGTTCACGATCTGGGAATCCGGCATCCTTCAGGTTCTTGTAGCAAACCTCCTCAAACTTCTTGCCACGATAGGAAGTTCCCATCGCATCGAGCTGAACTACGATAAAACCGAGTTCGGCAAGCGAAGTGGTATACCAGTTGTATGGCATGAAACTCTTCGGAGTATAGGCATCGCCCGGCCCCGAATAGATGTATTCGATAACCGGATATTTCTTATGAGGATCGAAATTGGTAGGGCGCTGGATGATGCCCCACATATCCGTCTTGCCGTCACGTCCCTTAGCCACAAACACTTCCGGAGCCACCCATCCGTGTTTCTTCAAAGTAGCAATATCAGCCGTTTCCAGAGTCTTGACGAGCTTACCGGTCTGCGCATCACGGAGCACGGTAACAGGAGCGGCATCCACCTTAGAATAGGTATCCAGGAGATAGCGGTAATCATAGGTGTACTGGGCATTATGATTGCCCTCTTCAGGAGTGAGAGCCACCATATTCTTGCCGTCCATACCTATTTTATAATAATGTACGAGATATGGGTCCTCATCCTTGTTCACGCCACTAGCCGAGAAATAGATTTCTCCCTTCTCTTCATCCACACGCTGGATGCCGCGAACAAACCATTCGCCCTTTGTAATCTGTCGGATAACCTTCGACTTCTGCACATCGTAGAGATAGAGATGGTTCCAGTTGTCGCGCTCGCTCATCCAGAGCAGTTGCTTGCCATCCTTGATAAACTGACGCCACAGACGACCATAGTTCACGAAAGTATTGGCACGCTCCTCTACCACGGTACGAAGCTTGCCGGTTTCGGCATTCATCGCCAGCATCTGATAGAGATGATGCCCACGCTGGTTGTACTCCATCGTCACCTCCTTGCTGTCTGGTGTCCATTGCATCCACTCCAGTTCATACTGGTTTTCTATCTGATGCTTGTCAGCCTCCACCTTCTTTCCGGTAGCCACATCGATGATGACCGGATAGTGCTGTGGCAGGGCATCGCCCGGCTTGGCATACTCCTGCTTGTGGAGGATAGGCTGCAGCTGGTCGGCAGGCGAAGATTCCACGTAGTAGGCATAGCGTTTCTCTACCGGCACACGCTTGCATACGAAGATGTGCTTGCCGTCTGGACTCCATTGGATGCGGTTGCTGTAATAGCAGCCGATGGTACCATCCTGGGTAAGGATTCGCTTGGCTTCGGTATAAGTTTTTCCTGCCTCATGAACCACCACGTTGTAACCTTCGATGTAGGCTTCCATCTTGCCGTCGGGCGAAAGTACCGGATAAGCCTCCTTCTCCTCGTCTACCTCCATCCAATGGCGCTCGTGGCGTCTGCCAAACTGAGGTTTGTTGTCAGGACGAGGCTTGATGCCCAGCGCCTTCTCCATCGCTTCCTGCGAATCATAAGTCTTCATCTCATCCTTGTCGGCATCATAGGATACAAACTTCTTGCCCTGAGGAGTAGAAATCTGATAATGCAGTACGTGGGTGGAATCGCACCAAGCCGATGATCGTGCCCAATGGAACACGGAATCGGCTGAAAACTGATGACGCAGCGCATAGGCTCTGTTGTAATCTTCTAATGTGCCCTGTGCTGAAGCTGTAGCTGCCGGCATCGCCAAAGCTGCGCTCAACAGCGAAAGAGCTAAAATCTGATTCTTCATTATGCTTGATATTTTACTTGTTAACTTCTTAAGTTTTTTTCTCCAGTTAGGAAAATATTATTTCCCAGTATAGAAATCTGTGATGCATCGGATGGCACGCTGGCAAACCGGACAGAAATCATCCACTTCGTTGATTCGCATACGGCAGACCTGTGCCGGACGGTAACATCCCCTGCTTTGGTTGCCCGCCCCCTCGAACACACCAATCTTGAAGACGGCTTCGTTGAGTTTCTTCTGCTCCTTCGCGTTTCTGATATTCTTATAATCTGGAAGTTTGGCAAGCGGCGTAGGAATTTTCACGCCCTTCGGCATCATATCTGCCCACTTGCTCTGGAAATCCTTCAGCGTGGTGAGGTTCGGCTCCCAAGGCTCGGTATCACTAGGATACATCGGGTCATACTCATCGGTACTGTACTCATCGCCCAAGCCCGCATAGCCATGACCGAACTCATGTACCAGCACCTTCTTGAACGTAGGATGATCAGAGGTAGAAAGCGTAACCTGGTTGTAGATGCCACCTCCACCATACGTAGGAGAATTCACCAATACGATAATCTGCTCGAAAGGCACATTACTCAAGGCATCATAGATGCGATGAATCTTGCTCGTGGTAAGATAACGGTTCGAATAAAAAGTATCGTAATGAGAGCAAGCCATCGTGTTCTTCCATTTCCCTTCGTGCGGAATACTTGGTCCCTCATCGAGCGATGGAGCCGCAACAGCCACCACGTTGAATCTCGACTTGAGCGAAGCGAAAGGTTCGCGCTCGAAGATGGCATCGGCTGCCCGCTGCGCATCCTGATAGAATTTATCCATCTGGTCCTGGCGATAGCCCTCGGCGATGATGGCGAGGTCAACACAGTCGGCAGTCTCTCCGCTCTTCACGATATAGCGGTAAGGGATGCCATTCTCGCCCAATGGTCGGATGAGAATATCCAGAGGATTGATGGTATGGCGCAGTTCAGCCGTCACCTTCTGATGCGTATCGCTCAGGGTGATGCTAACATCCACCGGCTTCTTTGGGAAAGGCACGAGGAAACTGCTCTCGAATGATTTCTGCAGATGCTTTGCCTCCTGAGTAAGCTGCCACTCCTGGAAGAGTGTAGAGAAGGTGTTTACATAGAGCACCTTGTTAGTACCATGTTCATATACGGTCACCTGTCCGTTTCCGTTCAGGAATTTCTCATCCAGTCTTGTCTTTCTGCCCGCCCAGGTAGGGTTGCTGTAAGCCTGTTCAAAATAGATAGCCTGGTTCACGCTATCGCCCGCCACGATGTAATCCAGTCGCAGCGTCTTATCTTCGAAGTTGTCTTCAAACTTCTGTGCCAGGGCTGCAGTAGCCCAAGGCAAAGTTGCCGCTGTGAGTATCAGCGATAAAAAGATTCGTTTCATTTCGGTTATGATTTTTGCGTTATTTATATTTCGCCACAAAAGTACTGATAATCTTGCAAAAGCGGTCGCAATATCGTCTAAAATGATACAAATATCGTATTTTCCCAAAGTACATCTTGGAGATTCTTCAAAAATCACATCAAAATAAAACCATCCGATAGCTTGGATACTATCGGATGGTTTTCTGTATTATTATCAAACCTCATAATTAAAAGCATAAAAGATGCCTATTCCGCATTTTTTGCCTTCTTATGAAGCTTGAACGCCAACGAGAACATCACGTAACGAGGGATGGTATTATACCAAGTTTCGGTTCTGCCCTGAGCATTGACGGTATAAACCTTGTTGGTCAACTGGTGCAACAAGTCGTAAGCTTGAAGCTTGGCTGTAACATTTCCCTTGCAGAAGGTACGGGTCAACATGGCATTCCATACCAAATCGTCGGTGTTCATCTCGTTACTGTTATAACCTTTTCGGGTAAACATGGTGAGGTCTGTCTGAATACCCACTTTCATCCAAGGGATGGTATATTGCAGTTCCGTGCCATATTGGAAATCACAGGCTTTGATGTCTTCAAAAATTTCCAGATTACTACAACTGTACTTTCCCTCATACTTTCCCTTCACCTTCCATAGGAAATCCTTGAGCTGATAGGTCAGGCTTGCGCCTACTGATGGACTCCAAGTATTCACCTTACTCAGTTCTGCCCCCTTGTTATCGTAGTCGATGTCGAAATCTACGCTGCGCACATAACCCAGTTTTGCATCTGCCGAGAAACGGAAGCGATGCTGCTTGTCTATGGAACGTGAAAAACCTGCAGCCAATTTGGCATCCCAGTTTCCGTTCACGTTGTCATTCCTATAGGTAAAAGCACCCGTCTTTGTATTATAAGAGGTGCGCGTACCCCATGAGTTCCTCACCAAATTAGCCTCCATATCCACCCATCTGCTCAAGTCGGTAGAATCAGAACTCCAACTCATATAAACTCCCAGATGATGGCGAATCAGCATCTTAAGATCTGGATTATTGATACGAACAGCCAGAGGATTGGTATCATCGCCGTATGGCATCAGATCGGCAAAGTCTGGCTGTTTCATACTGAGACTATAATCTATCTGCTTAGAATTCCTGCCCCAGTTCGTATAAAAAAGCTGGGGCTGAAAAAGAAACTTTCTCCTCTTCGCCACCGTGTCCATATCCAGTCTCATATAGTGATACTGTTCTTGTTGCCACTCTAGAGGCAAGACAATTTGCAAGAAACCTTCATCACCTTGTCTGATTACCTGGAGTTCACTTTTACAACCTTTTTTCCACAAGTCTGAACTATAGGTATTGTCTGCATCCTGCGCCTTCATCCATTGGTCGGTAGTAGAAGGCAATATGCCTAACTCATCAAATCCCCCCTCATCCAAACGATCCAGACGATAGTTGGAATGATGGCGATTCTCATACTGCTGTATGAATGATACTGGGATATTGATACTCCAACCATAAGATAAGCTCAGATTATATCCCACTCCAAAGCTATAATCATAGGAATGCTTGTGCTGGTCGCTATAGAGATTACGAACATCCTTAGCACCTTCGACAGCATAATTCATTTTATTGAGCGAATAGGTATCATTTGGTTTATTATGAGAAACGTTTATGCTTGAAGTAAAAAAAATAGCATCACCCCACGAAAAGCGTTTTTTAAGGTCAAGCCTCGTACCCGCATAAAGATAATCAGCCTTAACGAGACCTTGGTTCAAACTTTCATTAATCAGATGGTCACGATAAGTAGAAGTTCCTGCCGAAGATAGGGTCTTGGCATGGTCATAGCTCACATAGGAACTAGTATAGAGCGCAAACTTTTCTGTAAAATGCTGGAAATCATCTTCCAGTCGCCAGCTGAAGTATTTATTCTTTTCCTTGTTAAACCCTTGCTTTGAGATATTGCCATCCTTGGCAAATACCTCTCCCTGACTTTCACTCTCTATCTTCTCTTCGTTCCATTTTACTGTCGTTTGGAAATCGTTGTCGATGTTTTTTTCCTTGTTACCGGAACGGACAGAAAGTCCTATCTCACGATTGGTCTTCACGCCTTGCGAGAAACGAGTAGGAAGCCAATCGCCATTTTTCCTTGGAGCACCATCCTCATTCAGATTGTTGGCATTGGCATAGAGCATCGCATCATGCTTTTCTCCCATCAATAGTCCGAAAGTACGTGCCAACCAACGGTTTTGGGTTCCACCACCAGCTTCCACGGTAGCTAAGGCATTCTGTATATAATCACGTTTCAGGCTCAGATCCATCACATAATCCCTGCCCTCACCTTTACTTATCTGCTCTGCCAAAGTGCGTTTCTTGTTAAACACCTTGATATCCTTCACCGTATAATAAGGCAGGTTTTCGAGCATCACCTGATTATTGCCATTGAAGAGTTTCTTGCCATTCAAGGTAAGAAAATCCACTTTCTTTCCATTCACGAAAATCTCTCCCCCTTCCTTGAGTTCTACACCTGGCAACTGCTTAATGAGAGCATCCAGCATGGACCCTTCAGGCAAGGCAAAGGCTGTCGCATCATATACAATCGTATCGCCACGATGCACCACCTGAATCTTGGTGGCTTTAACAACCACCTCATCCAGCTGCGCCTCGTAGTTTTGATTATCTCTCTTCATCAATATCTTAGGCAAGGCATTCTCATATTTTCTGCCTTTCGGCTCGAAAGTATAGTTGATGAATGTATCGAAATAACCTGGATAAGTTGCTTTGAGGATATAATCACGGCGAATCTTCTCCACGGGGAACTTAAAGAAACTATCTTTATTATACACTTCTGCCGACAAGGTATCTACAATAGTAGAATCCTTCAACATCAGAAATACCTTTGCACTCAATGGCATACGAGTGAATGAGTCGTAAGTTTCACCAAACAAGGTATAAAGTTTCTTGACTTTTGTTACCTCCCGGCTACCAGACTTTTCCTGTGCCTGCACAGAAAAACAAGAAAGCAACAACAAGAGGCTTATCATTAGTTGTTTCATAAACGGAAATTTTAAGTTGTTCTTACTTCACTCTTACCTCATAAGGGAAACGGCGGGAAGATGGATCGAGCGAATGATTCGCAGGAGCTCCCATCACCACGAGATAGAGCGCCTTGAGAAGCTGGGACTTTGGAGCCTGAAACGAAACCTTTCCATTCATCGCATCACCCATCTGACCATAGATGCATTCATCAGTATCGGCGGTTACTCCCACCAAACCATAACGGTAACCGATGGTGCGTGCCATCTTGTCCTTGGATGCCTTGAACACCTTACCCTCAGCATCGAGTGCTCTGAAATCTACAGTAACCTTCTTGCCTGCCTTCGGGATTTCCAGTTTGATGGCATTGAAACCATAGTTCTCTGGAACCGAAGCTGTATCCGGACGGAGATAACCATTCTTCTGCTTCAGCATCCTGGTATCAAAGGTGCAAGCATAAGGACGGGTCTCCTTGCGGGCATAACCGAAATCGAAGTTCACGAGATGGCGGTAGCAGTCGAACATCTCATCATTAAACTGCTTCTGACTCATCTTATACTTCCGCTTGTAGGTAACAACCGGATCCTCTCCTACTTTTCCCTCCCGATAGAGCTGGGCGATGCTTTCCAATCCATGCTTCTCCGTCCACCATTCTATCACGTATGGCGAATGATAGATGTTGTCCAAATGCAGATACCCTTTGTGGGTAAGCTGTCTGAAGGCATCGAAATGATACTTCTCATCTGTTATCCACTCGGGATTCACTCTCCAGAGCATCCATTGGGATGTCATCTCGAAGAAACCGCTTCCTCCCCAGGCTTCACCCGTCTTGTCTGCCATGATCTGAAGCTGGAAGCTGTGTCCCAGTTCGTGAGCCAGACAATTGAGTTTCTTATCTTGAATACGATTAGGTGTTACCCAGAGCGCTCCGATAAAGTCATCGTAAGTTCCGCCGTAAGCGGTTCCTTCCAGCGAATAGTTTACCATCACCATCATCTTATACTTGTCACAGATGCTACCCGGCAGAGAGAACTTCAGGGTATCGCGGAAGAAACGGTAGAACCGTTCAACCTGAGTCTGCAGATTACCCAGATCGAATTTCATCGGCTTACCTTCGAGCGAAGGAGGATTCTGCGGATTGTCTCCGAATGGCTTTTCCCAGAAATACACGATATTCTGGGTCTGTGCACTATGTCGCCAGCACCATCTCTCATCATCCTTGTTGAAATCATAGGGTTTCAGAGAGTCCGGTACGAAGATGAGTTTCTGTGGTGCAGAAACAGGATTTACGGGTCTGGTGGCAGGAGCCTCAGATGGATCCTGCTGTGCGAGGGCTGCAGTAGCCCAAGGCAAGGTTGCCGCTGTGAGTATCAGCGATAAGAAGATTCGTTTCATTTCGGTTATGATTTTTGCGTTATTTATTACTTTCGTTATTGATATTTCGCCACAAAAGTACTGATAATCTTGCAAAAACGCTCGCAATATCGTCTAAAATGATAGAAATATCGTATTTTCCCAAAGAACATCTTAGAGATTTGTCAAAAATTATATCAGAATAATAGATTTATGCCAAAAAACTTGGGGGATATTATAAAAAGTCGTATCTTTGCCAAAAGAATTCCATAAAAAGAAATGATGACAATTATGAAATATCCTATAGGAATACAGACATTTGAAAAAATAATTGAGGAAGGTTTCTCTTATATTGACAAGACAGACCTTGTATATCAATTGGTGCATTATGCACAAAATCTGTTTCTGAGTCGTCCTCGACGATTTGGAAAGTCTCTCCTTGTATCTACCCTTCAGGCATATTTTGAGGGTAAGAAGGAACTATTCGAAGGACTTGCCATCGAGAAACTGGAAAACGAATGGGAAACTTATCCTGTAATCCATATCGACTTGAGCAGTGGCAAGTATTATCAGCTACAGAACCTACATACAACACTTCATCGCATATTGTCTGAATATGAACGTTTGTACCACATCGCTACCCCTACTGTCAATCCAGATGTTTACAGTTCTCGATTAACCAACATCATATCGGCTGCTCGTCAACAGACTGGCAAGAAGGTGGTGGTGCTCATTGATGAATACGACTGCCCGATGCACGACTCCGTGAAAGATGAAAACTTGCAGAATCAGATACGCGACATCATGCGAGATTTTTTCAGCCCTCTCAAACAACAAGACGCCAACTTGCGTTTTGTCTTCATCACAGGTATTTCGAAGTTCAGCCAATTGAGCATTTTCAGCGAGCTGAACAACCTCAAGATTATCACGATGAAGAATGAGTATGCCTCCGTTTGTGGTTTCACAAAAGAAGAACTCTTGACCAACTATCAGGAAGACATCCAAGAATTGGCAGACGAGAACGAATTAACTTACGATGAAGCGCTGACAGAGTTGCGCTATCATTACGACGGTTATCATTTTTCTGCAAAGTCACCTGGGATCTACAACCCATTCAGCATCATCAATGCATTGGATGACAAAGAATTTAACAGCTATTGGTTTACATCGGGTACCCCAACATTTCTGGTTGAGCTTTTGCAAAAAAAAGGATACGATATGCTTCAGCTAGATGATATTTGGACATCCGACAAACGCTTTGACGCTCCTACAGAAAAGATTTCAGACCCAGTGCCTGTCTTGTACCAAAGTGGCTATCTTACTATCAAGGAGTACGACAAGAGAAGCAAGCAATACCGTCTTGGATTTTCTAACGAAGAGGTTCGACAAGGATTCTCCACAAGTCTTTTCCGTTATTATTCACCAGATGGAATGGGCAACTACGATGCCTTGTATAGAGCCTACTACGACTGCTTGGTTCGTGATGGAGACATGTCGGCATTCCTGCCTCATCTAAAGACTTTCTACGATAAGTTCCCTTATACATTGATCAACAACAATGAGCGCCATTACCAAGCGGTGTTGTACACCATATTTGCCATGCTAGGAGTGGATGTTACCCCAGAACAGCCTACTTCTGACGGCAGAATCGATATGGTACTGAAAACCACCGACAGTATCTATGTCTTTGAACTGAAATATAAAAAGGATGCCGCTACGGCATTGGCTCAAATCGAGGACAAGAAATATGCCTCGGCCTTTGCTGATGACAAGCGCAAGAAAGTGTTGGTCGGCATCAACTTCTCGGAAGACAACAGGACAATAGACGAATGGGAAATCAACACCCTATAGACAAGCCATCGCCAGATAGCACACTTGTTTAAACAATAATAATACAGAAAACCATCTGATAGCATTAGTTCTATCGGATGGTTTTCTTTTTAATACAAAACCTCAATATCGTATTCCTTTATCATTATGATGAAAGAATGCTTTCATTAGTATTCTTAAAAGGCTAAAACACATAGCTGATATGATGAGAGAAGCCCAATCTATCACCTTAAAGAATTAGATCTATGTGATTGCTGCCATATGCCAGCAAGGTTGTCGGCAATTGCCAGCAACCGCACAAATCAAGATATTCAAACCAAATAAACGTGGATGTATGACTGTTTAAGTTATGAGTTATAGGGTATTAAGACAACACACCTTACGCTTCGGATGCGCACGTATAAAACAATGGCAGTATCCAAACTACCAGCCAAATGGGTTTAGTACATTTCATTTCGTTTATGTTTAAATAAGTTTATGTTAAGTTCCGCTTGCAAAATAACTATTTTTTCATGAGACAAACAGAAAGAATCGTTCAAAATATCATCAAAATAATAGATTTACGCAAAAAAACTTGGAAGATATTACAAAAAGTAGTATCTTTGCCAAAAGAATCTATAAAAAGAACAGATTATGAGATTATCAGAAGAACGATATGACAATCCGGCTTCTCGAGATATAAAAAATTCGATCGATACTGCGAAGGAAGAAGGCAGAGAAGAAGGCAGAGAAGAAGGCAGAGAAGAAGGCATTGCCAAAGAAAAGTTGGCTACCGCAAAGCGTCTTCTCGGCATGGGGCTCACACAAGAGCAAGTTGCCCAAGGAGCAGGTCTTTCAATAGAAGATATAGAGAGACTTATTTAAACCATAATAAAACAAGAAAACCATCCGGTAGCATTAGTTCTATCGGATGGTTTTCTTGTTATTTATTTTTCTTAGAAAGTCTCACCATCAATACACCATGAGCAGGAATAGTTGTCTTGGTATTCTGAGCAGTAGTACCAATATCCTTATGTTTCCAAAGATCCCTGATAACATATTCATTGGCATGAATGTTCACCTCGTTGGCAAAATAGATAGTCTGGGCTCTCCAGTTATAGTCCAGCTTCCAAGGGAAATCGGTACGGTTCAGGAAGCAGACTGCCAGTTCGCCATTGCTCAGAGGCTTTGCCCAGATTTCCTTCTCTCCCATATCCATGAATCGGCGTCCCTGCTCGCCCATAGGGTCCTGGTCAACGGCAATCACTTCCTTGTTAGTCAGTATCTCATGGGTATCCTTATCCATCTTGGTCAAGTCGTTGCCGGCCATCAGCGGAGCTGCCAGCATACACCACATAGAGAAATGAGTAATATACTCATCCTTGGTCATACCGCCATTACCCACTTCCAGCAACTCGGCATCATTCCAATGACCCGGTCCAGCATACGGATAAAGATCAGCCATCTTGTCGATGACGTTGAGTACACCTACGCCACCCCAGTCGAAGAGACATTGGTAGCAATCTCTGATATCGGCTGTAACGCGCCACAGATGTCCGATACCCTTACCCCATTTCCAAGGTTCATGCTCGCCCCATTCGCAAATACTGAGAATGATAGGTCTACCAGACTCCTTGATTGCATCGCTCATAGTAGCATAAGCAGCCTGCGCATTCTGTCCCTCATCAGAGCACCAGTCATACTTCAAGTAATCTACACCCCATTTGGCATACATCAAGGCGTCCTGAAACTGATGACCACGGCTGCCAGGGCGACCTTGACAGGTGTAGCTTCCAGCACAGGAATAAAGACCGAACTTCAAGCCCTTGCTATGAATATAATCAGCCAGGTATTTCATTCCGTGAGGAAAGCGGTCGGGATCTGCCTGAATGAAGCCAAGCGAGTCGCGTTCTACCTGCCAGCAGTCATCAATAACAACATACTGGTATCCCGCATCCTTCATACCAGACTCTACCATCTTATCCGCCATATCCATAATCAGCTTTTCGCTGACATTACAACCAAACTTATTCCAGGAGTTCCATCCCATAGGAGGAGTTTGAGCCTGAGCCAGATAAGCAGAATCAGAAACTACCTTTGGCTTACCAAAGAACATCTGACCATTTGCCGGCTGCGCCATAGCAATCGCTAATGACGCAGCCAATAAATACTGAAACTTCAAAAGAATAAAAATTAAAAAAGTTATACCTAAATCAACTTTGTACCATTAAACTTCACTTGATAAGGCCATTGTGCCAATGGCAACTGAGCCAAACTCCAGTGTCCATCCTTTGGACCAGCAGTAACTACAAGCCACAAATGAGCCAATTGCTCGTTTTTAGGCAACTCAAATGAAACAGAAGCATTACGATTGTCATAGTCTGCTGTTCCAACTTCACCATAGACAGACTTACCCGACTCTGTTACACCAACAAAGCCAAAACGGTAACTACCACACCACCACCAATCACAAGTGTAATTAGGATCACCCATGATATTGTTGAAATTCACAGATACTGTTGAACCAGTGGTTGGAACTTCCAACTTCAAAGCATTAAAACCATAGTTTTCTGGACAGTGGCTTGGATCTACCTGTAACCAACCATCACCTATCTCATTCATATACTCTTTAGCACTTGGAAAAGAGTTAGCATACTTACGGGTTACATCACGCACACGGTCATAATCAAAGTTTACCAAGCGAGCATAACAATCATACATCTCATCAAGGAACTGCTGTTGAGATGTTCCTGTCACATTCTGGTATACCGCAACTGGATCCTGGTACTCTTGAGCAGCCTTCCAAAGCTTCGCCATAATATCTTTTCCATGCTTCTGACTCCAATACTCTAATACATATGGAGAATGATAGATATTATCGCCATGCAAGAAAGCTTTGTGAGTCAATTCCTTGAAAGCATCCCAATGGTAAGTTTCATCATCTATCCAGTTTGGATTAATCTGCCAAAGCATCCATTGTGAAGTCATCTCATAGATACCACCAAACGTACTATCAAATCCATGTGCTCCATCAGCCTGCAATTGCAACTGGAAGCTATGTCCTAACTCATGGGCAACTGTATTGAGTTTTGGATCTTTCAGTCGATTAGGAGCTGCCCAAAAAGCTCCAATGGTATTATCATAAGTACCACCATACGCAGTGCCATCCAAAGAATACTGAAGCATCACCATCATGCGATACTTGTCAGCCTTAGAACCTTCTGTATGGAAGCCAAGGTCATCACGATAGAACTTATAAAATTTCTCCAACTGAGTTTTGAGATTTTCCAAGTCTACACTCATATCAGTACCTTCCAAAGAAGGTGGAGATGCTAAGTCCTTACCAAATCCGCTCTCCCAAAAAATGGCGAGATTTTCAGTATAAGCGGCACGATTATAACAATACTGGAAGGTATCATTACGCCAATCCTGACCAGAGAATTCTCTTGGACGATACAATGATTTGCCATCAGGGATAGGATAAGTTACTGTATAAGGGTCGTGCTCGGTATAATCAGTACATGAAGCCATGCCCAAGAGCAAAGCCAAAGCCCCAAATATATATTTATTTTTTCTCATAAGTATTCGTTTTAATATATTGTTTTTATCGGGAAGGTTCTTTGGCTAACCACAGGAACCTTCCCTTTTTATCTCTTTACTCATAAGGAGCTCCATCTATCAAATTAGAGCGACGTAACTCATAACGAGGAACAGGCATCCAATAATGTGCCCCAGCAGGAGCCTCACCATTAAATATACGATTGGCTACAACATTACCAGTCTGATACTCCTTGTGTCCATCTTTATATTTGTAAATGATTACTCCCGTAACAGGCTTACTATAGCACTCTTCCATCTTCTTCCAACGGCGAAGATCAAACCAATGCTGACCTTCAAATACGAGTTCTATCTGGCGCTCGTAATAATAAGCATCCCAAGCTTGCTCTGTATTTGCAGCAGTGGCAGCAGGAAGAAGGGCACGTGTACGCACCTTATTGATATAAGTCATCGCCTCATCGATATTGCCCAACTGGATTTCGCACTCCGCATAGTTGAGATAAATCTCAGCCAAACGAATGAAGAACCAAGGCGTAACATGCTGGGTTGTACCGTAGTTGTCGTATGAAGGATCCAAGAACTTACGCATAGAATAACCAGTATTGCTGGCATTCCACCACGATTCACCCTGATTACTATCCTTACCAGTTACAACACCATCCTCAGCCGGAATGAAGGTTTCCACTTCACGGGCAGAGTTGCCATATCCCCATTTATCACCATCCAAGATAAATGCTGCATTGAAACGGATTTCACGACCACCCCATGGATAAGAGGTATAACGGTCTTGCAGAACAGGCTTGGTACCATCAGCCATTTGGAACTTATCTACTATTTCCTGGCTTGGGTCAAAGTTTCCCCAACCTTCAAAACCATTTCCACTGCCACAAGGAGCTTGGAAAATATAAGAATTATTCTCTCCTGCACCATATTTAGGATCATAGAGTTTCTCGAAGATAACCTCAGGGTTTGTTGGATCCAGGAACAAGGCACCATAATCCTCACTGTTACTTACCGATTTAAGAGAGTATACGCCCAAATCCATGACTGCCTTAGCTGCATCAGCTGCAGCTTTCCATTTTTCACGTGAAGGAGTACCGAAGAGAGGACTTGCCTTATAGAGCAGAATTCTTGACTTCAAAGCCAAGGCTGCTCCCTTGGTAGCACGTCCCAACTCTGAATCATCATATTTTACGGGTAAGAGAGTGGCAGCCTCGTCCAAATCCTTACAGATGAAATCTGCAACCTCATCCAATCCTGCACGTTTCAACTCAAATTTGTCATTGAGTTGGAAAGTCTTGTCAACCAATGGTACACGACCATAGAGGCTATAGAGCAAATGATAGTTCCAAGCACGAAGGAAGAGTGCCTGTCCTTTCTGGCAATTGCGCTCCGCCTCATCACCAGGCACATTATCAATTTTCTCCAACATAAGGTTCAAACTCTTAATATAGCCATAAATTGTGCCCCAAGCATCACCATTGGTCTTATCCCAACCAAAACTATAGGTGTCACAGTTAAGAAGACCTGCGGTCACCGTCTCAGAACCATAAAGGTGCTTTTGGTACACTTCTTCTGTATAATTTGAATAACGAGTACCCTTCATGTTTTCTGCCTCAAGATTGGCATACTGAGCATTCAGATAAATCTTTGACAGAGCCAAATCCCCCCACACAGCATCGTCGGAGTAGCTATTGAGCGGGCTCTGATCAAGTAAGCCGTCGTCACAACTAGTCGTGAGCGAAAGCGTCATTGCTGCGAAAGCAATCGACATAATATATTTTGTTCTCATTGTATGATCATTTATTTGTTAGAATGTGACGTTTGTACCTATGGTAACCATGCGTTGCAATGGATATCCAAGAATACCATTAGAGTTGATCAAGTAGCCATCGTCATTGTAAGAAGAACCGATTTCCGGATCACAAACCTTCATCTTATCAATAGTGAAGAGGTTGTTTCCATTGATATATACACGGAACTTCTCGATACCGATCTTTTGAGTGATACTCTTAGGTATGGTATAGCCCAATTCGATAGACTTCAAGCGAAGGAAGGCTGCATTACGTAACCACCAGTCGGAAGCTACACCATTCCAAGTGTCCCCATATGTCTGCTTGATAAAGGCCTTTGGCCATCGAGCTTTCATATTTTCCTCAGGGGTATTATCTGCACGCCAACGTCCCTCATAGAAGTCTGTAATCATATTCATGGTTGGCTGAACAAGTTGCACAGCTTCAGCTTGACCTTGGAAGAAAACATTTAGGTCGATACCCTTCCAACTACCATTCAATGTCAATCCGTATAGGATTTTAGGTGTAGCCGACTTATTGATTCGAACAGCGTCATCCCATGTAATTTTACCATCGCCATTGGTATCCTGGTAAATCAGGTCTCCAGGCTTGGCATTATCTAGGTGAGGAGTGTTATCCACCTGCTCCTGAGTCTGATAGATGCCCAAAGCATGATAAAGTACAAGTCCATCAATAGGATGGTTGGTTGTACGCTGCCAGTCTGGGGTACTAGCTGCCTCATCCATATATTTCACCTTATTTTCGGCATAAGTAAAGTTACCAGTAACACTCCACTCGAAATCACCCTTGCGATCACGATAGGTAGCCACAAGTTCGATACCAGAGTTATTCACCTTGCCCAAGTTTTCATCTGGCAATACTAATCCAGAATATGATGGAATAGAAGCATTGCGTCTAATCAAGATATCACGACGGCGAGACTGGAACCAGTCGATATCCAATGAGAATTTGCTATTAAGGAATGTAGAGCTAATACCTAAGTTGAGCGTATTGGCAGTTTCCCAAGTTACCAATGGATTGGCTGTTCGTGTCAGATAGAATCCTTTGTTAATGGATCCTTTCTCTCCTGCTCCGAAGTAAGCACCAGTTTGTGTAAACTGATAAGTTGAAAGGTACTGATACTTAGAGATATTATCATTACCCATCTGTCCCCAAGAACCACGAATCTTCAAGAAATCCACAACATTCTTCAATGGTTTGAAGAATGGCTCGTCAGAAATAACCCAACCTGCAGAGAATGAAGGGAATGTACCCCAACGATGACCTGGAGCAAAATTCATTGAACCATCCACACGTACCGTAGCCTCGAAAAGATACTTATCCATATACGAGTAATTTATACGGCCAAAGTAATTCATACGAGTGGTAAGATCAGAATATCCACCATTATCCTTATCAGCAGGCACATCACTACCTGCAAAAATATCCATCAACTTATTTGAGAGGAAGTTTGTACGATAAGCATTAATGGTGTGATACTTATACTTGCTCTGCTCATAAGCCACGAAAGCCCCCACCTTATGCTTTTCAGCAAAGGTTCGGTTATAACCCAAGCGACCGTTTAATGTAATAGTATAGTAGTAAGAACTCCAATCGTTCAGACTTATTTTACTAGTATCATTACGGCGATTGTTATACTCTTGCTTGGCATTATCGTATTCGTAGAGATCGTAAGGCTGATTTATTTGTTTACCATTCCGCTGAGTATAGTCTAAACCAGCATATCCTTCCGCATACAAACCTTTAGTAATCAAGTCAAGGTCAACATGCAACTTTGGCTTAGCATTAAAGATCAAATTCTTGGAGTTGTTGGAACCAGGAGCACTCGACACCATGACTGCAGCATTATTAGTCAGTCCATCATAACCCGTACGTGGAAGTCCATTAGGGAAATAAGGTGCACTACCAGGGAAGGTACTCATCAAATAAGTAAAGAGATAAGGGGTAGAATAAATACCACGCTTACGCTCCTCCTGACGGAAATTCAAGTCAAGACTTAGCTTTACTCTCTTATTCAGCTTTGCATCCAAATTAGAGGCAAACTGATACTGCTTATAACCATGATCAGAATTCTTATAAATAGCATTCTGATTCATATATTGGGTTGAGAGATAATAGTTTACCTTGTCCGAACCACCTGAGATAGAAAGACTATGTTCTGTTTTGGTAGTCCAATCCTTTGCCACTTCGCCCCACCAGTCTGTACTTGGATAGTTGACAGGATCATCACCTGTACGATAATGTTCCAAGGCCTCTGGAGAATAAGTAAGACCGGCCTGACCATGACGCTCATCGGCATCAAATTCATTCACATAGTTAGCATACTGATACGAGTTAAGCATCTTAGGAATGCGAGTAGGCTGAGTAAAAGTAAGGCTACCATTATATTGTACGCGAGTACGTCCACTGCTACCACGCTTGGTTGTTACCAAGATAACACCATTAGCTGCACGTGCACCATAAATGGCAGCAGAAGCATCCTTCAACACAGAAATACTCTCTATGTCCTCAGGATTCAAACGGCTAAAACTACGACCAGCAACACCATCCACCACGATAAGCGGTGAGGTATCACCCAGAGTTCCCTTACCACGTATGAGAATAGAAGCCTCATCGGCACCTGGTTCACCACTACGGTTGTTGGCTATGATACCAGCAGTCTTTCCAGCCAAAGTATTAGCCACATTTGTAGCTGCCACTTTCTGGAGATCATCACCCGAAATCTGGGAAACAGAACCTGTAAGGGTTGCTTTTTTCTGTGTACCATAACCCACGACTACAAGCTCATCCAAGAGTTTATTGTCTGACTGAAGTATAATCTTACCACCCTTAGCAGTAGTAACGCTCTTATATCCAATATAGGATATAACTACGGGAACCTTACCACCTTTTTTTAATTGCAGAACATAGTTACCATCTAAATTGGTAACCGTTCCATTAGAAGAACCCTGTTCTACGACGCTGGCACCTATAATAGGTTCACCATGTTCATCTACTACCACACCTTTAATGGTGGAACTATTCTGTTGAACAATTTGAACAGAAAGGCTTGATGAGGTCTCACTTGCTGCCAGAGTAGGTAATGCCCCCCCACATGCAAGGACCAAACACGCGATGGCTTTTACATAAGCTTGACTATGTACAAAGCCTGAAATGTTTTGTGTCTGTCTCATTTCTATTGTTTGTTAGGTTTATAAATGTTTATAAAATTTCGATTGCAAAGTAACAGAATATTTATCATATCATGCCACAAAATCGTCCAAAAGAGTGAAAATATCGTCTAATTTTGGTATTTTAGACGATATTTTCGTCTTTTAGCCTATATTTCTATTCAGAAATTGCCTGTAACGGCTTATTATTTATTGTTTCATCGCCTTCTTCAGTTTTCCCACAGCGGCATGAATCATGTCGTGAGTTCCACTTCCGTCGGTCACGTATTTCTGAACCATTCTGCCATAACTGATGGCTTCCTTGAGTTCCTCGCTGGTGTTGTCATCAGGCCAGCCGGCACGGCGAAGCAGTCCGGAAAGTTCTCGGAGGTCTTCCATCTCGGCAAGGTTGCCAGGACGCATCGTATTGATGGCACGGTTCAGGATGGCAGTAGTGCCTTCCAGTTCATCCTGGGTAACCTTCTTCTTACCCTTTGCCACCAGCTCCTGTGCCTGAGCCATCACCTTCTGCATGCGCTCATAGCCGAATGGTGCCCATGGAGCATACTCCGGAACCTTCTGCGAGAGGGCATTCCATTTCTCCTGATCAGCCTTGCGCCCTGCAGCAAGATTCAGGAGAGAATTCAGTTCGGTGAAATCTATCTTCACCTTCTTGCTCTTCTTGCTCTTGGCATCAGTCAGGTTGATGCGGTAGTAGTGGGTACTGTTGGCGTTGCGATAATAGTCTGGCTGGAATTCCTTGCCATCCAGCTTCAGGGTAAGGAGATTGGCTCCTGCACCTGTTGTCACGCCGTTCGATTCGCCCACGGTAATCTTGCTCAATCGGGAGTCGATGTTCAGCGTAGCCTGATTCCAGGTCTGTGCGCCTGTACCAGCCATCACCAATGGTCCGTACATCAGGGTTCCTACCCAGGATGTCTTCAGCGGAGTACCGTCCAGACTTGCCACATCGCTCGAAAGCTTGTCGGCACCATACTCAATATGCTTGCTGAATGGCATGTCGATTTCTACGACATCACCCACCTTCCAGTGCTTCTGTTCCAGTTCTACATAGGTGCTAGGCTGATAGCTCTTTGCCACTTCCTTACCGTTCACCTTGATGGAGAAACCTTGCGTAGCCCAATATGGCACACGGAGTTTCAGGGTGAAATCGCCCTCGCCTTCCGTTATCTTGATGGCTGAATGCTGTGCCGGCCACAGGCAATCCTGCTTGATGGTCACGCCCTTCTCCTTCCAGTGGAGGGTAGTTGGCATATAGAGACCTACCCAGAGGGTATGATCGTTGGCAAAATAAGCCGACTGCTGGTACTTGGTATGATTTTCAGAACCAGTACCACCGCAGCAGGTGCTCTGAGGAGTCTCGTTGCCGAATGGCTTGGTGGCATTCAATCCTACTGCATACTGGTAGCAGGTCTGATACTGGTCCGGATTGAGGGAACCGATAATCTGATTGTACAGCGTGCGCTCGATATAGTCGAGATACTGCGCATTATCAGGGTTATAACAGTTCAAATCCTTGCTCAACTTGACGAGGTTATACGCGCAGCAGGTTTCGTTGATATCCGGATAAGCCTCCGATTCGCCTTCCTGCAGTCCATTGGTTGCCATACTCAGAATCTGGGTATATGGCTGGCGGAACATCTCTCCATTTCCTACACCACCCATCGCATACATGTATCTGCCCTGCACCAGACTCCAGAAGTTCTGTGCCAGATTGTAATAATATGGCTTCTGATTGCTCTTGTAGCTGCGCAGCGCTCCGATAATCATCGGAATATGCTGGTTAGCATGGCGGGTGCGGATATCATCGATGTTCTTGCTCAGCGGATCATAGAACTTAGGTGCGTCGAAACAGTTGGCTGCCTCGAGGAGCTTCGCCTTCTCATCCGGATTGGAAACCATCTCAGAAAGACGGGAGAGCGATTCACTCATACCTCCCACCTCACCGGCAATGTACATGTCCCACATCTCGTAGCGGTTGCCCGGCTTGGCTCTGCGCTCATCCTGGGTGCCGTCCTGCTTCACGTAAGTGCGGTAGTGCATGCGGTTCCATACCCAGAGTCCCATATCCTTGGCAATAAGGAGTGCCTTGTCGCAGATTTCCTTATCATCAAAGTAGGTTGCGATGTCTATCAGACCGGCAAGCTGCTTGTGTACACTGTAATAAGGTGCCCATACCCAATCAGAGTTGTTGTAGGCACGATACATTTCTATCAGGGCGCAATGCTGAGCCGGAATGGCGTTGATATAGCCGTAACCATACAGTTCAGGGTGCTTCTTATATTCATCAAAAGCAGCCCAGGTGCCCTTCATCTCTCTGAGTTCAGCCTCAGGAGCGAAATCACGAGCCTCCCAGTTGCGCTTCAGATTCTTATTATATACAAAGGTCATCTCCTGATACTGTCGCAACTCATTCACCATTCGGGTGATGTTCTTGCGGAGGATTGCCTTCTGCTCAGGATTGGTTGCCACGGCGTATGCCTGTGCGATTGCCGACATATAGTGGCCTGATCCATGACCCTTGAGCTTGGTATCCGGCGAATCCCAGCCATCGCTCTTGGTATAACCCTCAGTACTGAGTCCGTAGGTATCGCGATAGTTGTAGAGCTGCTGGGTAACATCCCAGGAACAGATCTCACGGATAGCCTCATCGCGGTTGTGGGTGAGTCGGTTGTCACCATCTATGCTCACATCAGCGAGCGAGAAGGTATGAGCCACTTCCTTTTCTGGAGTCTGATAGCCTCCTGCCACCACCTTGATTTGTGCCTTGACAGGATAACCATTGTCGGTAGTCTCATCACCAATCACAAAACCACCTATCTCATATTGGCTCCCGGCAGGATGTTTCTGCGCATCAGCCTCAGCCTGCTCATCAGCAAGCGGAGCGTTAGCCCAGCGCACCTGGCGATACTCTGAATAACCATCAGAATAGGTTACCCACACAAGATTAGGAAGTCGGGGAGTTGTGCCCACCGGACAATCCACTGATATTGCCTCCACCTTAGAGATAGTGCGATAAACTGTGGCTGCTGTTGTCATTCCAGGCAAACAAGCTACTCCTATTAATAATGTGAACTGCTTTAAATCCATATCTTCTAGGTTTATTATTGTTTCGTTTATTTTTCTGACTGCAAAATAACAGAAAAAATCAACGAAGTCCTAAAATTATCGTACATAAAGATGCAACTATCGTCTAACAGGGGGCTTTTGATACGATATTTTCATCATTTTGGACTTTCTTTGCATTACATAAACAATTCTATTCGTAAATTTGCAGCAGAAATAAAAACTTGTGGTAATCTGGTAATACAGGCATTGCCACCAAGCGAACAACAAAACGGACAAAACAACAATAAACCTAGAAAGTTATGGTAAAAAAACTCTTCTTCATCGCCACCTTATTATATATAGGGGCAACAGTATCGGCAGAGAACTATCTGGTGAAATCACCAGATGGTAAAATCGTGGCAGAACTCAACACCAACAAGTATCTCTCTCTTCAATTTAGATACAACGGCTCCATTCTTTTACAGGAGTCTTCAATAGGTGTAACGCTGAACGATGGAATGGACATGGGTAAGAACCCGAAGGTAGCAAGCCACAAGCTTAGCAACCATAAGGAGACCATCCATGCCCCATTCTATCGTCAGCAAAACTTTGAAACAGGTTATCAGGAACTGAACCTGAAACTGAAAAATGGTTTCGGCATCATCCTGAGAGCTTACGATGAGGGAGTGGCTTACCGATTCTATACCCAGCGAAAGGGCAAGACCATCATTCTGAATGAAACCGCCGCCTACCAGTTTGGCAAGGACAAGAAGGCATGGTTGCCTTATACCACGACACCAGAAAAGCCTTTTGCCATGGCATTCCAGAATGTCTATCACGAAACACGGCTCGATACCGCTAAGCAGGATTTGGCTTTCCTGCCGGCTACCGTAGATTGCGGAAAGGCGAAGGTTACCATTCTGGAGAGCGACCTGGAGAAGTATCCGGGCATGTGGCTGAAGGCTAACAGCAGCGAACAGGATCAGGAGAAGGGAATCCTGAGAGCCACCTTTGCTCCTTATCCTAAGGAGATGGCTTACTACCCTTGGCGACACATGAGCCATGTAAAGAGTGCCCACGACTACATCGCCGTAAGCTCCGGCAAGCGAAATTATCCTTGGCGCATCTTCGCCATCACAGAGCACGACACACAGATGCCGACCAACAACCTGGTGTATGCCCTGGCTGCACCCAACAAGATTGGCGATACTTTCTGGATCAAACCGGGAAAGGTGGCTTGGGACTGGTGGAACGACTGTAATCTGAAAGGTGTGGATTTCAAGGCAGGTATCAATTTTGAAACTTACAAATATTATATAGATTTTGCTCATAATCACGGTTTGGAATACATCGTCCTCGATGAAGGATGGTACAACTCGAAAGAGGGAAGCATTCTGAAACCAATAGACGATATCCAGTTGCCTAAGCTCATAGAATACGGTAAGAGCAAGAACGTGGATATCGTGCTCTGGGCGGTCTTCAACGTGATGGACGAGAATCTGGAAACCATCTGCAAGACCTATGCTGATATGGGCATCAAGGGATTCAAGGTGGATTTCATGGACCGCGACGACCAGACCGCCATCGAAATGGTGGAACGACTGGCTGCCTGCACCGCCAAGCATCATCTCATCCTCGACCTGCACGGCATCTACAAACCGGTAGGTCTGAACCGCACCTATCCTAACATCCTCAACTACGAGAGTGTTTTCGGTATGGAAGAATGCCGCTGGACAGAAGCCAAGAATGATATGCCACTCTATGATGTCACCTTCCCATACATCCGAATGATGGCAGGACAGGTGGATTTCACACCGGGAGCGATGAGAAACGGAACCCGAGACAACTGGAAGGCTATCTACACCAAACCGATTTCGATGGGAACCCGATGCCACCAGGCTGCCTGCTACATCGTACAGGACAGTCCGTTTACGATGCTCGCCGACACCCCTACCAACTATGAGGCTGATGAGCCATACACCCGATACATTGCTTCATTGCCTGTAGTCTTCGACAAGACCATCGTGCCACAGGGCGAAATCGGAAAGTATATCGTTACCGCCAGAAAGAAGGGCAACGACTGGTATGTAGGCGGTCAGAGTAACTGGGATGAGCGCACGCTCACCCTGAAGTTTGATTTCCTCACAGATGGCGATTACGAAGCAATCGTATTGAAGGATGGCATCAATGCCAACCACGATGCCGAGGATTACAAAATAGAGAAATACGACATCCATCAAAATTCTGAAATGAAAATCCATCTTGCTTCGGGCGGTGGATTCGTCATCAAGGTTATCAAGAAATAAAAAAGCATTTAGAAAAAAAGAAGTTCATATGGTTAGTAAAAATATAATTGTAACACTATTCGTAACAGCAGCTGCGGCAGCACCTGAGACAGGTGCTGCCCAGAAAGCTGCCTACAACACTCCGGGAGCCGGCAACCCTATCCTGCCTGGTTATTTTGCCGACCCAACCATCAAGAAGTTTGGTGACACCTATTATATATATGCTACTACCGATGGTAGCGGAGCCGGTTTCGGACCGGCACAGCTCTGGTGTAGCAAGGATTTCAAGAACTGGACCCTGATGCCGATGAACTGGCCAGACAGCCACTGGATCTGGGCGCCGGATGTAATGCAGAACGAAGCCGACGGCAAGTATTACTACCTCTACTGCCAGCCTTGCAAGCTTCATCTGGGTGTGGGCGATACGCCTCGCGGTCCTTGGAAGAACGTGCTGGGCGAGAGCGAAGCCGTGCTCGTACCGGATAGATTCGTAAAGAATGCCATCACCCTGGATGGTCAGACCTTCCGAGATGATGATAGTTCGGTCTATATGTATTGGGGCACCTGGGGCATCTACAAGGGCTTCGGTTGCGGAGCAGGCAAGCTGAATCCTGACATGAAATCATTCAGCGAAACCAAGCTCATCCCGAATACCGAGGTTACTCACTTCTTCGAAGCTCCTTTCGTCTTCAAGCGCAACGGTATCTACTACTTCCTTTACTCCTGCGAGCATTGCGAGGATGCCAGCTACCGCGTAGATTACGCCACAGCCAAGAGTCCGCTCGGTCCTTACACCTACCACGGAACTATCCTCAAGACCAATGCCGATGGAACCGTTCATGGTCCGGGACACAACAGCGTGCTGCAGGAAGGCGACAACTACTACATCGTATATCATCGCCACGACAATCCACATTCCAACCGTGGATTCCATCGTCAGGTGGCAATCGATAAACTCGAATTCAATGCAGACGGTACCATCAAGGAGGTCATTCCAACCCACGAAGGTCTCGATCTGAAACCGGAGATGAAGGTAGCAAAGAACCTCGCCTTCGGCGCCAAGGTTACAGCCTCTTCCTACTACGACAACGATTTCCGTCCGGAATATACGGTAGATGACAACAACGGCACACTCTGGCGCCCTCGCACCACCGGACCAGCCTGGATCCAGCTCGACCTGGGCAAGAAGCAGAGCATCAAGAGCATCTGGACTCAGTTTGAATACGGAACACAGTTCTATCAATATCTCATCGAGACATCGAATGATGGCAAGCACTGGCAGACCTTCTCCGACAAGCGACAGAACCGTCTGGCTGGTTCGCCGATGGTAGATTTCGGAAATGCCAAGGCACAGTACATCCGCCTCACCTATACCGGCGGACAGAAGAATGGTTTCGGTGGCGCCATCTGGAACATCAAGGTTTACGGTTCCGTAGAAGATTCTGTCCCACAGCAGTGGCTAGGCCTGACAGCAGCCGATTTCGATGGTACAACCTGGCATAACAACGAGGGAATGCTTGCCGGCAAGTTCTCACTCCTTCAGGGTACAGCACTCAGAGAGCGCATGGCTGGCAAAGATGCCATCACCCTGCAACCGGGTGCCCAGCTCGTGATGACTCATCCGCAGCTCGGCAAAGCATGCAAGCACACCCTCACCGCCCAAGCTTTCGAAAACGGAAGCTGGCATCAGATAGATGAAAACGACCCACGACTGAATCTTTCTGAAGGAAAACTGGTAATTAGTACAGGCGAAAAACAATTAACCCTCACCAATCTCCGTTATTATAACTGGGAACAGGAGGTGGCAGAAAAGGCTTTCGATGCCCAGAGCAACATCGTGCGTGAGGCTGTAGCCGATAAGAACAGTCAGGGACTGGTGGTAGATATCAGCGCCGATTACTACAACGAGGGCGATACTGTGCCTTACATCAAGAACGGCAGTCCACTGGATGTTCATCTCAAGGGCGAGTTCGAGACACAGCACGATACTGCCGCCATCATCAAGACCATAGAGGGCAAGAAGGCATTCGCCTTTACCGGCAAGGAGAGCTACAGAAGCAACTTCATGCTCCCAGCCACCATCCGCGACAACGCTCCATACACCATCGAGGCATGGATTCTGAATCCGGAGATTGCCGAGAATGAATGCGTAGCCGATTTCACCTCTTCGCACGATGAACTGGAGAAGCTGATGCTGGTAAACGGCACCGAGCCAAGATGCGGTGTGATGAACCACTACGGATGGTATGAGGATGCCGGCTACAAGGAGATGAAGACCCTGGAAGGCAAGTGGCAGCACGTATATGTCTGCTTCGATGGCAGAATCGAAAGCATCTACATCAACGATAAGCTCATCAGCCAGAAGGATATCCAGCTCCTCGTCAAGCCATCGCAGTTTATGCTTCTGGGCAAGAATGCCGAAGAGGCATGGCCATTCTCCGGCTATCTGCATTCATTGAAACTCTGGGATGAATACATTCCTTACAAAAAAACTAACAAAATAAACTAGCAATACATGAAGAAGATTTTAGTAACATCAGCCTTGGCAGCATTGGCATTGATGCCTGCTTCGGCACAAAAGGTAAACAAGAGCTCGGGTGGTTATCCTATCACTCCGGTGCCTTTCACATCAGTAAAGGTTTGGAACAATACGTTCTGGGGACAGCGTATCGAGACCTCTCGCAAGGTAACCATCCCGCTGGCTTTCAGCAAATGCGAATCAGAGGGAAGATACAAGAACTTTGAACGCGCAGCTCATCCCAGCGACACCTATGATGTGGGCAAACTGATGCCCTACAGCTTCGACGACACCGACCCATACAAAACGATTGAGGGTGCCAGCTACGTGCTGCAAACTTATCCAGACAAGAAACTCAAGGCTTATATCGACAGCGTGCTCGATATCATCGCTCCGGCTCAGGAGGCTGACGGATACCTCTATACCGCACGTACACAGAATCCGAAGCATCCTCATTTCTGGGCTGGCGACAAGCGCTGGAGCAAGGAAGAGGATCTGAGCCACGAGCTCTACAACCTCGGTCACATGGTAGAAGGTGCCGTGGCTCACTGGCAAGCTACAGGTAGCCGCAAGTTCCTCGACATCGCTATCCGCTATGCCGACTGCGTGGTTCGCGAGGTAGGTCCTAACCAAGGACAGGCTTGCGTGGTACCGGGACATCAGATTGCCGAAATGGCACTCTGCAAGCTTTATCTCGCTACAGGCAACAAGAAATATCTCGAAGAGGCTAAGTTCTTCCTCGACTATCGTGGCAAGACATCTATCAAACAGGAATATTCTCAGAGCCACAAACCGGTATTGGAGCAGGACGAGGCTGTAGGTCATGCCGTACGTGCTACCTATATGTATGCTGGTATGGCAGATGTAGCTGCCCTCACCGGCGATACCGCCTATATCCACGCCATCGACCGCATCTGGGACAACATCGTGAGCAAGAAACTCTACATCACCGGAGGTATCGGAGCCACCAACAACGGCGAGGCTTTCGGCAAGAACTACGAGTTGCCTAACATGAGTGCCTACTGCGAAACCTGTGCAGCTATCGGCAATGTTTATGTCAACTACCGTCTCTTCCTCCTCCATGGCGAGAGCAAGTATTACGATGTATTGGAGCGTACCCTCTACAATGGTCTCATCAGTGGTGTGAGCATGGACGGCGGCGGTTTCTTCTACCCTAACCCACTGGAGAGCATGGGTCAGCATCAGCGCCAAGCTTGGTTCGGCTGTGCCTGCTGCCCTAGCAACATCTGCCGCTTCCTGCCATCTCTCCCAGGCTATGTATATGCCGTAAAGGATAAGAATGTATATGTCAACCTCTTCCTCAGCAACTCTTCTTCTCTGAAAGTAGCCGGCAAGAAGGTTTCCCTGAGCCAGGATACACAGTACCCTTGGAACGGTGATATCGCCATCAAGGTGGATGACAACAAGGCTGGTCAGTTTGGTATGAAGATCCGTATCCCTGGATGGGTGAAGGGACAGCCTGTTCCATCCGATCTCTACTACTACAGCGACGGCAAGCGACTGGGTTATACCATCACCGTAAACGGCAAGAAGGTAGAGGCTAAGGTGACAGAGGATGGCTATTATACCATCAACCGCAAGTGGAAGAAGGGCGATGTGGTTCGCGTTCACTTCGACATGGAGGCACGCACGGTACGTGCCAACAACAAGGTGGAGGCAGACCGTGGCTGCATCAGCATCGAGCGTGGTCCTATCGTTTACTGCGCAGAGTGGCCAGACAACGAGGGTGTTGACATCATGAGCATCCTGGAAAACCGCGAACCACAGTTCGCTGAGGGCAAGCTCTCTTACGATGGCTTCATCGACCCTAAATATAAGAATGTACTGACACTCTACAAGGGTCAGAACATGGAGACCTTGACCGAGAACGTGCAGACCCTCGCCTACGACAAGAGCGGCAAGCTGAGCACCAAGGACCAGACCCTGACCCTCATCCCATACTTCGCCTGGGCTCATCGTGGCAACGGCAACATGAAGGTATGGTTGCCACAGGATGTCAAGGCGGCAAAGCCATCAGCTCCTGCAACTCTCGCAGCTCAGGCTAAGGTAGAATTCTCTTCTCCTGTGCCTGCCAAGAGCTGTATCACCGATGGACTGGTTCCTGCCGATGAGAACGACCGTTCTATCCCATACATCCACTGGTGGCCAAAGAAGAACACCACAGAGTGGATTACCTACACCTTCCCTGAGAGCAAGGAGATCAAGACCAGCACCGTATATTGGTACGACGACCAGCCATGGGGCGGTTGCAAGGTGCCAGACAGCTGGAAGCTCTATTATCAGGACGAGGCAGGCAACTGGAAGGAAGTTCCAGGAGCCGATGCTTATCCATGCAAGCGAGGTGTAGCCTGCATCGTGAATTTCGACCCAGTGAAGACCAAGGCTGTGAAGCTCGAACTGAAGCAGCCAGAAACTCTGTCCTGCGGTTTGTTTGAGTGGAGCGTGAAGTAACAAGATTTATTTTTAAATATTTTTCTTTCAAGAATTGCCATATTGCCATACCAGCCAGTAATCTCTCTGATTACAAAGCTGTTAGGGATATGGCAATTCTTTATTTTTAGGGGTTATCTGCCATATATTGCCAATATGATGATAACATGATTTACTGACGTATTGATTTGTTGTCGTTTATATATGCATGTCATATGATAAAACGTTTTACATGAACCTTTATTGGCATTTTACCAAGTGATAACCTTATCTACTATTTCTTGTTGCTCCAAGCTACTTCTTCGCAGATAGATACGTGTTGTCTCTATGCTTTCATGTCCCATGAGGTCGGCAAGCAAGGCTATATCGTTGAACTTCTCTAAGAAATTCTTGGCATAACGATGGCGGAACGAGTGAGGGTACACCACTTTTTCATTCAAGCCATACTTCATCGCATAGTTCTTCAACTGCTGTGATATGCCTCTTGTCGTAATACGCTCGCCAAAGCGATTGAGAAAGAGATAGCCACTTGTGCGGTTGAGTGTCAGCAACCACTTTTCTGTTTCTGTGCGCAATGTTTTAGGGATATAGATACGCCGTATCTTGCCACCCTTGGTGTAGATGTCGTAATAGCCTACTTGCACGTGCTCAATCTTGATTTGTACAAGTTCGCTCACTCTGGCACCAGTCGCAGCCAAGAAACGCACCACAAAGTACCACTCCAAGTTGTCTTCCTTCTTCAACTTGTTCTTCAAGAAGGTGTAGTCGGCATTGCTGATGACATTCTCCAAATAAGAACGTTGCTGCACCTTGACCGACTTCAAGCGGAGCTTAGTCTTGCCTACAAATACAAGGTACTTGTTCAACGCCTGAATACGGAGGTTCACCGTCTTTGGTTTGTAAGTCTCAATCAAGTAGGTCTTGTAAACCAACAAGTTTCTCTTGTTCAACTCTTTGTGTCGAGAGCCAAACTCCTTTACGGCATACAGATATGCCGAAATCGTGTTCTTAGCCATATTACCTTGGCTTAGGAACTCTTCAAATTTGTCTAATTCCATTTCTATTCGTTTATTAGTAAAACATAAAGTTGTCCATATAAATAGACATTGTATTGTTCTATGAGTTCCTATTATGAGAAGATACTTGCTACGGGAGAGGTGAAATGCATTGATGAGGAAGTGCCGTTTGAGATACCAACATCTTGGAGTTGGGCAAGACTTTTGAATGTTTCGATATACATACAAAGAGGGAAGTCTCCTAAGTATTCACCGATAAAAAAGTATCCTGTTGTTGCTCAAAAATGTAACCAATGGGCAGGATTCTCTATTGACAAAGCGCAGTTTTTAGAGCCCGAATCCTTGTCCAAGTACGCTATTGAGCGAATTTTGCAAGATGAGGATTTAATGTGGAACTCCACAGGATTAGGAACATTGGGGCGAATGGCTGTATATTACGCAAAGCTTAATCCTTATGAGCTGGCTGTTGCAGATAGTCATGTAACAGTCATCCGATTGTTTAAACCCTTTGTGTCTCCTCTTTTCTTCTATTTTTACTTCGTAAGTCCAACGGTTCAAAGCGTAATAGAAGACAAATCAGATGGCAGTACTAAACAAAAGGAACTTTCGACTACAACTGTATGCAATTATCTTGTTCCTATACCACCAAGAAACGAACAGACACGAATAATATCAAAGGTTACGTCTTTACTACCTGTTATAGAAAAGTATGGAACACAACAAGAGAAGTTAGAAAACTTGAATAGAACAATAAATGAACAAATAAAAAAATCCGTCTTACAAGAAGCAATTCAAGGGAAACTGGTTCCGCAAATTGCAGAGGAAGGCACAGCCCAAAAACTGCTTGAACAGATAAAAGCTGAGAAGCAAAAGTTAGTGAAGGAAGGTAAGTTAAAGAAGTCTGCCCTCAACGATTCTGTTATCTTTCGTGGTGACGATAACAAGTATTATACCATTAACAAAAAAGAGAGAATCAGTGTTGATGATGAAATACCATTTGATATTCCTAACACATGGGAATGGTGCCGCTTGGGAACTCTGTTCTCACATTGCACAGGTAAAGCATTAAATTCATCAAATCTAAAAGGGCAATTAATGACTTACATTACCACTTCAAATCTATATTGGGATAGATTTGAACTCAGCAATATTAAGCAGATGCGTTTTACAGATGAAGAAATAGAAAAATGTACGGCGACATTTGGAGACTTACTTGTCTGTGAAGGTGGAGACATCGGACGTGCCGCAATATGGAACTATTCGTATGATATAAGAATCCAAAATCATATACACAAACTTCGTGCTTACAAGCAGCTTTGTACAAAGTTCTTCTTTTGGGTGTTTTATTTCTATAAGGCAACAGGAAGAATAGGTGGTAAAGGCATTGGAATACAAGGGCTTTCTTCTAAAGCCTTAGATAATATTCTTATTCCTTTACCCCCATTAAAAGAACAACAACGCATTGTTGCTCAAATAGAAAAACTATTTGAGCAACTGCATTAATTGCTCTATCTTTTCAACAATGCGTTGTTGCTCCTCTATTGGAGGCAATGGGTATAGATAATTTTCTATATGACAGTTGTTTATGGAGGGCGAGTTATCACCCTTCATAAACGAATTTAATCCATCAACCACATAATTTGATAGCATCAAATAATACAGGAACATAGGATAATACCCTAAACTTGGGGTTATGACATAGAATCCTGTACTTGCAATGGCATCTTTATATATATCATCAACCAAAGCTATATTTTTCAAGTAGGGACGAACCATTGAAAACAACAAATCGTTTTTATGAAGTTTTCTCGTTGCTCGACTTGGAGCGTTTTCTATTCTTACCTTTTTAGGTTTGTCTATAATGTTTAGCCTGTTATTGACGGCATCTACATCTATATAAACGAAATCAGATGATGGCTTTGTTGATTCCATAGGCATGAATACAGCCTTACCTCTTGCCCAACTCCAAGAATCGGGCAAATCAAAAGGGATTTCCTCAGTTATATCCACGCACTTTTTCCCAATCTTCTCATAGTACTTGTTATCGTCACCACGGAAAACAACAGAATCGTTGAGGGCAGACTTTTTGAGTATGCCTTCTTTGACGAGTTTCTGTTTTTCTACCTTTATCTGTTCAAGCAGTTCTTGCGCTGTACCTTCTTCAGCTATTTGAGGCACAAGCTTTCCTTGAATTGCCTCTTGTAGAATAGACTTGGGTAATTGTTTAGCCAAATAATTATCCAGTTCTATTTTCTTTTCTAAAAGTTGATTTAATCTCTTTTTCAGATGTTCCATAATTATGCTGTTTTGAATATAGTGTGGGACATCTTCTCATAATAGGAATTGTCCTCACCACGGTAGATAATAGATGCGTTCTTGTCACGCTTGATTTTCTTCTCCTTGATCAAGCGTTCTTTCTCTTGACGAATCTTATCAAGTAAAACGCTTGCAGGTTCGTCATGAGGGTCTTGCGGTACAAGTTTTCCCTGTATCGCCCATTGTAATATGCTGTTCTTTAATTGTTTTCCGTTCATTGTTCTTTACTTTGCGAATTTGCTAACCACTGGTTAGCAAATTCATAAATTATTCATAGTCCTCACCTCTGACACCTAACTCCCCTTTGCTCATCGCATTGGCAATGTCAATCTTCAATTCCTCGTCATAATCCTCACCATTCATAAAGCAAGTCATAATACGATGAAGTAAATCTTGGTCAATGTTGGATGCAGCCACATGATAGACGATAGACTCCATTTGTCGCATGAATATTGTAGCTTGCCAGAAGTATGAATTTTTGTAAAGGAAGTATGCTCCGAGCGTCAAGGCTATACGTTTGTTGCCGTCATTGAAATAATGACCAGAGCAGAACTTGTATACAAGAGAGCAAAGTTTATCGGAGAAATTCGGATAATACATATCGTTCTGTACAAACTCAAGAGCAGCTCGTATTTCCCCTTCATCTCTGACCCCATCGAAGCCACCATCGCTTGCATCTATCATCTTAGCATAAACGCTTAGGGCCTCTTCGTAACTGATGTATTTTACTTCCTCATTCATCATCTGCCTGCTTTAATCTTTTCAAGACATCCTTGTTATCTTCAAGAATTCTGTCAAAATCTATTGACTGGTTTCCAATAAAACGTTCAAATTCTTCTGGTGTTACCGCTCTGAGGTATTCGGCTATATTGCCATGATAGGCAT
>OIXL01000066.1_pt1 | contig 59146 bp, 51 predicted proteins | sample 1587761 | NCBI WGS metagenome assembly OIXL01 (sample SAMN03283246) | human gut metagenome | biome: human-associated habitat; material: feces | host: Homo sapiens | place: Peru | collected 2012 | reverse complement strand
AGAACTTCATACGAAATTCTTTCCTGCTCATCAGTTTGACGGCAAGAACGCATAGTCTACTGGAAAAAATGGAAATAGGGAAGTAATGTTAAGTTAACGAAAAATTTAGCGAAATTAGCTTAAGAAGATATGCTTTATGTAAAAATGTAATATCTTTTTCTTTAATTGCAATGTTGTTGAGTAATTTTTTAAGTTCGTTTATAGTATTTTTGTTTTGCGGAAGTTTTTCCGCGGATTTTTTTTTGGAGGAAATAGCATGAAAAAAATTTCAAAAATTTTAGCTGTGTCTTTGGCTTTTATAGCTGCCGGCACATTTCTTTGTTCTGCAAAAAAACAGAAGCAGATAAAAATCGGCGTAATTCAGCTTGTTGAGCATCCAGCTTTGGACGCTTCTTACAAAGGCTTTGTTGATGGACTAAAAGATGCTGGCTATGTTGACGGCGTGAATATTAAGATTGACTATGAAAATGCCCAGGGCGAGCAGTCAAACTGTGTTACAATCGCAGACAAGCTTGTTTCAAAACGCAGCAATTTGATTTTCGCAATCGCAACTCCTGCAGCTCAGGCAGTCGCAAATAAGACTTCAACAATACCTGTCCTTGTTACAGCTGTTACAGACCCAAAAACTGCCGGTCTTGTTGAATCGAACAAAATGCCAGGAACAAATGTAAGCGGAACTTCTGATCTTACTCCAGTTGCCGCCCAGATTGACCTTCTTAAGAAAATTGTTCCTTCCGCAAAAAAAGTCGGACTTTTGTATTGCTCAAGCGAAGAGAATTCAAGATTTCAGATTAACATTGCAAAGGAAGCTTGCAAGGGCGCAGGACTTTCTTTTGTAGATGCGACAGTTTCAAATACAAATGAAGTTCAGCAGGTTGTTCAGAGCCTTGTTGGAAAAGTTGACGCAATTTACTGTCCTACAGACAACATGATTGCAAGCTCAATGGCTACAGTTTCGCTCGTTACAACAGAAGCAAAAATTCCTGTAATCTGCGGAGAAAGCGGAATGTGTCAGTCTGGCGGACTTGCAACTTACGGAATCAATTACTATGAGCTTGGAAAACAGACTGCAAAGATGGCTGTTGAAATTTTTGCAAACGGAAAAAAGCCTGCTCAGATGCCGATTCAGTATTTGGACAAATGCGACTTTATGTATAACAAGGAAGTTGCTGACGCCATTGGAGTAAAAATTCCAGCCGACTTGATTAAATAGTTAAATTTTATAGAAAAAAAATGACACGGCGCAAAAAATCTGATATACTCTTTGAGCTATGTTTGATACTTTTTTAGATTTTTTAGTGCCGTTTTCAGGCGCAATGCTGGGAGCTGTTTCTCAAGGCGTGCTTTGGGGGATCATGGCTCTTGGCGTTTACATCACATTTAAAATCCTTGATTTTGCCGATATGACTGTAGACGGAAGCTTCGCTTTGGGCGGTTGCGTCTGCGCTCTTCTTATTGTCCGCGGCGTAAATCCTTTGCTTGCAGTTCTTGTGGCTACGGTTGCAGGAAGTATTGCTGGTCTTGTAACTGGCTTTCTTACAACTAAATTCAAGATACCAGGAATTCTTGCAGGAATCTTGGTTCAGCTTGCTCTTTATTCAATAAACCTTCATGTCCTTGGCGGACCGAATCAGCCTTTGACAAGAGTCCACACAACTATCATGGACTGGATTAACAAAGCTTTTAATTTGTCAGAATTTTTCCCTTATAGCGCAACTTCTGTTTCAAGTCTGATTACTGGAATTATTTTTACTGGAGCTGCGATTGCAATTTTGTACTGGTTCTTTGGAACAGAACTCGGCAGCGCAATCCGTTCAACTGGAGACAATGCCGCAATGAGCCGTGCGCAGGGAATCAACACTGATTCAATGCAGATTCTGGCACTTATGATTGCAAACGCCCTTGTTGCCATGAGTGGTTCACTTGTAATGCAGCAGCAGAGGTTCGGAGATGTAAGCATGGGAATCGGTACAATCGTAATCGGACTTGCTTCTATAATTATTGGCGAAGTTATTTTCGGAAAACGATTCGGATTTTGGTGGAGCTTGCTTTCTGTTGTGTTTGGCTCTGTCATTTACCGTTTGATTATCGCGCTTGTTCTTCAGCTTGGAATGAAAACTCAGGATTTAAAGCTTCTTTCCGCTGTCGTAGTTGCAATTGCGCTTTCTGTTCCTGTGTTGAAGCAAAAGGCTTCGCGCTGCAAGAAAATTTCCGTGGAGGCTAAAAATGCTTGAAGTAAGACACGTTTCAAAAACATTTAATCCCGGAACAATAACAGAACGCAAAGCTTTAAAAGACATAAGCCTGACTTTAAATGACGGAGACTTTGTTACTGTAATCGGCGGAAACGGAGCTGGAAAATCAACTTTGCTCAACCTGATTGCTGGCGTTCATGAATGCGATTCTGGCTCGATTATTCTTGACGGTGAAGACATTACGCGCCAAAAGGAACATATTCGCGCAAAATATCTTGGACGTGTTTTTCAGGATCCGATGAGAGGAACTGCTGCCACTATGGAAATTCAGGAAAACCTTGCGCTTGCTTTGCGCCGTGGAAAGAAACGCGGACTTAAGTGGGGCGTTACTTCCGCTGAACAGGAAGAATTTAAAAAGCAGCTTTCACTTTTGGAGCTTGGTCTTGAAAACCGCATGACTTCAAAAGTCGGACTTCTTTCCGGCGGACAAAGACAGGCTCTTACTCTTTTGATGGCGACATTGCAAAAACCGAAGCTTTTGCTGCTAGATGAACATACGGCGGCGCTTGATCCAAAGACTGCGCATAAAGTCCTTGAGCTAACCCAGCATTTTGTTGAGCGCGACCATCTTACAACTTTTATGGTAACTCACAATATGAAGCACGCCATTCATTACGGCAACCGCCTTATCATGATGCTTGACGGACATATTGTTTACGATGTTTCCGGGGAAGAAAAAAAGAATCTTCAAGTTGCTGACTTGCTCCAAAAATTCCAGACTGCAAGCGGCGGCGACACGGATTCAATTTCTGACAGAATGATTTTGAGCCAGTGAGGAATTTATGGTTTGCAATTTTAAGACAAAAGGTGTTTGCGCAACAAATATAAAATTCGAGCTTGACGGAAATGTTGTCCGCGGAATTGAATTTACAAATGGATGCGACGGAAACTTAAAGGCGATTTCAAAAATCCTTGACGGAACAACTGTTGAATTTATTCAAGAAAAGTGCCGCGGAAACTTGTGCCGCACAAAAGGAACTTCCTGCGCTGACCAGCTTGCAATTGCAGTTCAGGAAGCGTTTGACAAAGCAAATAAAAAATAATTTTTTTTACTGAAAAATAAAGGCAGAAATTTCGAGTGTCCTTCTCAAGATTTCCGCCTATTTTTTTGTCTGAACTTTTATTTTACAGCACCAAGAATTCCAGAAACAAATCTCTTTTGCTGTGTAAAGAAAAGCACAACAGTCGGAATTGTCATAATGCAAAGGTTCAGCATTAAAAGTCCGTAGTCTGTAGTGTATCCTGCTGTGAGTCCTGAAACTAAAAGTGGCAGTGTCTGCATTTTCTGGCTTTGCATAACAATCAAAGGCCACATATAGTTGTTCCAGTTGTTCATAAAAGTTACAATTGCCGCCGCCGCAAATGTCGGAGCCATAATCGGAAGGTAAATTTTAAGGTAGATTGAAAACTCTCCAAGTCCGTCAACTCTTGCTGCCTGAATTGTTTCAAGCGGAAACGTTACCGAATTCTGCCTGAAAAAGAAAATCAGAAACGCAGTTGAAACAGTCGGCAAAATAAATCCTAGCGTGGAATTCATGAGATGCATTACGCTGAACATTTTAAACAATGGAACCATAATCGAAGCGAATGGAATCATCATTGAAATAAGCAGAATGTTCATGAGCGTGTCTTTTCCCTTGTCTCTGAAAATCTGAAATCCGTAGCCTGCAAGCGAGCAGACAAAAATGCTAAGAACAGTTCCGCAGACAGTTGTGCGCAGTGAGTTCCAGAAAGCGCGTCCGATTTTTACGGTTGAAAGCATTGTCTTTATGTTTGCAAACAAATTTGCGCCTGGAATAACTCTTCCTGTGATTACGTCTGCGCTTGTGTTTGTCGCACCGCAAAGCATCCAGTAAAATGGAAATATAGAAAAGAAGCAAACTGTTATTATAAAGGCGTATTTTAATACTTCTGTGATGTGTCCTGATTTTTTCATTTTTCCTTCCTGTCAGCAAGAATAATCTGAATAAATGAAAGCAGCGCAACGATTATAAGAATCGCGTAAGAAACTGCCGCCGCATATCCAAACTGCGGATTGTACTTGAATGACAAATCGTAGATGTACTGCGAAATTGTGATTGTCGCGTTTCCAGGTCCACCGCCAGTCAAATTCTTTACTTCATCGAAGAGCTGCAAAGTTCCGTTTGTAGACATGATTGCTGTAAGAAGAACAACAGGCTTTAACTGCGGAAGCGTTATTCTAAAGAATGTCTGGACTGTTGAAGCTCCGTCGATTCTTGCAGCCTCGTAAATGCTGTATTCAATTCCCTGAAGTCCCGCAAGAAAAAACACGGTGTTGTATCCAGTCCATCTCCAGGTAATCGTAAAAATTACAATGACCTTTGCCCACACAGGATGAGTGAGCCAGTTGATTGGCTGAGAAATAAAATGGTGGTTTACTAGCAGAACGTTTACAAGTCCGTCCAGCGCAAAAAGAGATTTAAAGATAAGGGCGGAAGCTACAAGTGAAGTCGCGCACGGAAGAAAAATTATAGTTCTAAAAAGCCCCTTGAATTTCAGTTTTTTGTCATTAAGAATACAAGCTAGAATAATGGCGATAAAAAGCATTATTGGAACTTGAAAAGCAAAATATATAATTACGTTTTTCAGAGAAGCGATAAATTTCTCATCCTGAAAAAGTCTGACGTAGTTTTTAATTCCGCAGAAACTTAAATTGTTTCCAACTCCAGACTGAAGTGAAAGAATAAAAGCCCTGACCATCGGAATAAAGCTAAAAAGAAAAATCAAAAGCGAAGCGGGCATTACAAAATACCATCCGGCAATTTTGTATTTGCGCTCAAGCGATTTACTTTTCATATTTGCACCTCTGAAAAAATAAAGCCGCAAGACAAGAATGTTTTGAAGTTTGCTTCTGTCCTGCGGCTGGCTTTGTCAATTAAAGACCCATAAGGAATTTAACTTGCTTTTCAGCTTCTTCTATTCCCTGGTCAATGGTTTTCTTTCCTGTAAGAATGTCGCTTACAACAACTCCAATCGCGTCTCTTGCTTCGTAGTTGTAAACTCCGTATTTTACCTGCGGAATTTTTCCGGCGTAGTCAACAATGTCCTTGTAGATTTTCTGGCCTGCAAAGAAATCATTTGGCTGGTCATAGACAGAAGTCTTTGATGCAGGAAGCCATGTTGCAATTGCTCCAGAAGTTGGAAGAATTGTTTCGTAAAGTTCTGTGCTTCCGGCAAAAGTCTTGTTCAAGAAGTCGCAGGCAATTTCGGCATTCTTTGAGCTTTTCATAACCATCCAGCTTGAGCCGCCCTGGTTTGAATAGTTTGTTGCGCCAGGAATGTTGTCGAGCCTTGGTGTGTTTACAACTGCCCATTTTCCTTTCTGTGCCGGCTGATTTGTGATTGAACCTGCAATCCAGCATCCGTTGATAGTTGCCGCAACCGAGCTATTCTGAATGCTTGCGATGTATGCGTTCCAGTCAGAAACTGTAATGCAAACGCCTTCCTTTATCATTTCTGAATAAACTGAAACAGCTTCCTTAAGCGCCTCATTTCCGACCATAGAAGGATTTCCGTTCTCGTCAAAAACCCATTTTCCCGCGCTCTGAAGCATAATGAAAATACAGTCAGGTTCTGTTCCTACATAAGAAAGAAGCGGAACACCGGCTTTTGCCTTTACAATTTTTCCAAGCTCAAGGAACTGTCTCCAGGTTATATCGTTGAAGTCGGAAGGCTTGAGTCCGGCTTTTTCAAGAATGTCAGTTCTGATGAATGTAGCTGTTGCTCCGTTGTCAAATGGAACTGAATAGTGCTTGCCTTTGAACTCTCCGTAGCCAACCTTGAACTGCGCGAACTGGCTTAAGTCAAGTTTTCCGTCCAAAGGATAAAATGCGTTCGGATAGTTTGATATATTTTTCTGCATTGCTGTGTCCTGGCAAAGGATGATGTCAGGAAGTGATTTTGTGTCATTTGCTGAAAGTGAAGTAATAAGTTTCTGCTGCAAGTCTGCCCAAGGTGTTTCAACTACATTTACTTTAACATCTGGATGTTCCCTCTGGTATATTTCAGCTGCTGTGTTCATTGCGTAAATATTGAACTGCGGATCCCAGCACCAGACTGTAAGCTGCTTTTCCTGCTCAGCCTTGCTGCATCCTCCCATGAAAAATAAGCCGGCTGAAACTACAGCCGCGGTCATAATTTTATAAACCAATTTCATAAAAATTTCCTCCTAGTGATAAAACGAAATTCGTTGTGTTAACGTTAACGAGATTAATTATAGGAGCACAAAATTTAATCTGTCAAATTTTCTAATATCCAAATGGGCAACGGTTGCGCATTCGTTCTTCCGCCAAGTTGCATTTATGTGATTCTGATTTACAATCGGCATTGTTAAGAAAAAACACTATTTAGCTTGAGGTGAATATGAAAAGAGTTTGGGAGAATCCAGAAATACAATCAGTAAACAGGCTGCCAATGAGAAGCCCGCTTGTTCCTTATGAGTCGTCGCAAAAGTCGCAGATTGAAGCTGCCATAGGACCTGAATCCTGTGAAGTGCCTACAAGCTCCTTCTTTAAAAGCCTGGACGGAGAATGGGACTTTTGCTTCTTCGATTCCCCGGAACATGAGCCGGACGAAAAGACTGAGTGGCAGAAGATAAAAGTGCCTCTTTCCTGGACAATGCAGGGCTTCAGCTCTCCGCATTACACGAACATCCAGATGCCGTTTGACTGCGTGCCTCCGTTTGTGCCGCAAAAGAATCCCACTGGCTACTATAAGCTGAATGTGAGCTTGCCCGAAAAATGGAATGGCCGCCGTATAGTTCTGCATATCGGCTCTGCGGAAAGCGTTGCGATTGTATACGTGAACGGAACTGAAGCCGGCGTTTCAAAGGACACAAGGCTTCCTTGCGAATTCGACATAACTGATTTCATAAAAGGCTCGTCCGCTGAAATTGTTATAAAGGTTGTGCGCTGGTCAGACGCCTCCTATGTTGAAGACCAAGACCAGTGGTGGTTCGGCGGAATCCACAGAAGCGTCTACCTCTACTCAACTGAAAAAGTTTTCATTCAGGATGCAAAGGCATTGACATACATTGACTTTTCAGGCGAAGAGCCGAATGGTGTGATTCCACTTGAAGTCGCCATTGCAACATCGCAAGCAAAGTACAAGACACAGACAGAAGTGGACAAGATGCACTTTGATGTGGAATACAAAGTCTGCCGCCTTGAAGGAACTCCATCAACAGGAATCCCCGGAAAAGAAGTGGCGTCCGGCAAAATTCCGTGCAGCCTCGATGTGCGCAACACCCTTTCGCTTGCAAAGAAAGACATTGTAATTGAAAAGCCTGCCCTTTGGACTAACGAAACGCCGTCGCTTTATCTTGTAACTGTAAGTCTTCTGGAAAAGAACGGAAGGCATATAGAAAGCTCTTCATTTACAGTTGGGTTTAAGTCCGTGGAAATAAAGCGGCGCGAGCTTCTGTTCAATTCCAAGAAAGTCTACATACACGGAGTGAACCGCCACGAGCACAACGAGTCCAATGCCAAGACTCTTTCCACTGCGGAAATGGTTCACGACATAAAGACTCTCAAGAAATACAACTTCAATGCGGTGCGCACCTGCCATTACCCGGACGATGAACGCTGGTACGAACTTTGCGACCGCTACGGAATCTACATCCTTGATGAGGCGAACATCGAAAACCACGCATACTATGATGTTATGAGCCGCAGCGAGGAATGGCTCAATTCATATATCCAGAGAGTGCAGCGAATGGCAATCCGCGACAAGAACCACGCCTGCATCTTCGGCTGGTCTTTAGGAAACGAAAGCGGCAACGGACAGAACCACTGGGCAACAGCCGCCTGGCTTAGAGGCTACGACAGCACGCGCATTGTGCATTACGAAGGCTTTGTGCGCCCGCAGATTCATCAGGGAGACTTCACTCTTGACTGCCTTGCAAACGGAAAACAGCTTACCGACCTCATTGCCCCGATGTATCCGAGCATCGACCTGATTGTAGACTATGCCACAAAGCGCGACGACTGGCGGCCTTTAATCATGTGCGAATATTCCCACGCAATGGGAAACGCAAACGGAAGCCTTGCAGACTACTGGAATGCGATTGAGTTAACCCAGGGGCTTCAGGGAGGCTTTATCTGGGACTGGATAGACCAAGGAATAGCAGCCTATGCCCCGGAAGGAAAGCTTGGTGAAAGTAAGGGCGGAAAATACTGGAAGTACGGAGGTGACTTTGAAGATAGCCCTTGCGACTACGACTTTTGCCTTAACGGACTGAACTTCCCTGACCAGACCCCTAAGCCTGCAATGGAAGAATGCCGCCGTCTTTTTGCACCTGTACGCCTTAAAGCCATCCATGCTGCCCAGGGAATCTTTGAAGTTAAAAGCAAGGCTTTCTTTGTTCCGCTGGACTTTTTAAGCTTAAAGTGGTCATGCCTAGTTGACGGAACTGCAAAGGCATCGGGTGAGATTCCGCTTAAAGAACTTCTCCCTGGAAAAACAATGCATATTGAGCTTCCTCAAGTGTGTGAGTGCGTGCTTAACGCAGACAGCCGTGCTGAAATAGTGTTTCATGCCGACTTTGTTTATGCAGAACAGACACCTTGGGCTTTAAAAGGCGAACTATGCAGTTCAGACGAAGAACTGATTTGCGCCGGCCGGACTTGCTTTGCAGACAGCGCCTCTTGCGTTTCCACGGAAGCCGAGCAGCTTGCCTTGAGCCTTGCGCCTGCAGTGTTCCATGCCTACACCGAAAATGAGGGAATAAAAGCCCTCTACGACAAAGTTGACAGCGACAATGTGCCCGGCTGCTTTATCGGAAAGCCTACTAAGCTCTGGATGGACTGTGCGCTTGACAAGTCCCATGGCGTAAAAGACTCACATGGTGTATTCCATATAGTTTCAGAGAAGGACGGAAAGAAGTTTGACTTTGGAACTTGCTCTTGCGCTATAAAGAAGGCATGGCAGGAAGACAATTCATTCATGGAAATATGCGCTGACTTCAGCCTGAACAGTACAGTGCCGGAATATCCACGTATTGGTCTTGAAGCTTCTGTTAGCAGCGCATTTACAAAGGCAAAATGGTACGGATGCGGTCCCCACGAATGCTATAGCGACAGAAAGTATTCCGCGCTCAAAGGCTTGTACGAAATGGACATAAAAGACCTTGAGGTGCCTTACATTGTTCCGCAGGAAAACGGACTAAGGTGCGGTGTAAAGTACCTTGAGCTTTCAGGAGGCGGAAAGACACTGCACGTACAGTCGGACACAGAATTCAGCTTTAGCCTCTTGCCGTACACAGCTCAGGACTTGTACAAGTGCCACCACACAAGCGAGCTGGTTGACCTGTCCAAAGGAAGTGAAGGCAAGTGGATTCTAGTAATAGACGCCGCCCACCGAGGAGTAGGAACAGGAGCCTGCGGTCCGGACACTCTTGAGCAGTACCGCGTCCGCCCCGGCACATACAAGCTGAACCTAAGAATCTGGTAACCTTGCCATTGTTGAACAGGGGAATCCCATGCAATAGAGCTTTGGGGCAATCCCTAAGATGACAAAGCGTAAACATTTATTATATTTTATTTGCGTGCATGGAATACCTATGTTATAATTCTTAGCGTGAAGAGAAAGAAAGTCAGCTTGAACAGCACAGTAATAACAATCTCGCAAATCTGCCCGTGCAGGAGTTCCTCCTTTTGGAATATCCTCACGGGCTGTTTTATTTAAGGGGCGTAGCAGCCCCGCATTTTCGCCAAACCAAAGGAGGTTTTAATGGCTAAAAAGTATGTCTGGAGCATTGTGCTCAGACCAAACCCGTTTACACAGGACAATGACCGCGACCAGCTTGCGGACGTTGTGCCTGCCGCGGCAAAGCGCGATGAGGACATTGCGGATGCGATTGTTGCAGAAGGAAGCGAAATCAAGAAGGAGACAATTCTGAATATCCTTTCGCTTAGGAACAAAAAAGTCTTTGAGTATGCTCTTTCCGGTTGCACTTACTCAAACGAAGTGGGAAGCCTTTCGCCAAGGGTTTCAGGAGTATTCGAGGACATAAACTCCGTGTTCGACACTGCGCTACACAAGTGCTCGTTCGACATCATGCCTTCCGCCAGCCTGCGCGCTGAAACTTCCAAAATCAGTGTAAAGGTAACTGGATGCAAGGATTCAGGAGGAGCGGTAATCGGAGCGGTTACCAATACGCTTACAGGCAACAAGGATGGCACTGTTCAGATTGGAGACGATGTCATCATCGAAGGTGAAAAAATCAAGATCCAGGACGAAGCCGATACAGAGCAGGGAGTGTTCTTTGTTGACATGGAAGGCAATGAGCACCGAGTAACCCGCAAGCTCACCGCAAACAAGCCGTCCCGGCTCATAGCCCGCGTTCCGTCAAGCGTAGCCGAAGGCAATGTTTCGCTCATAATCAGAACAAGGTATACAGGAAGCAGTGTAAATATCTTAAAGAATTTACGTGAACTCCGATATGCCTATGAACTAAAAGCAGTAAAGGCTTAGCAGTTTAAGTCTACCAATTCTCTATGTACTGTTCATAGCGACCTGCTATGGACTGTGCATAGAGTTCGCTATGGGATGTCCATAGAGCACTCTATGAGGTGTCCGTAGTGGACGCTATGGAGTGTCCATAGAGAGCTACTATAGACACTCTATAGAAATCACTATCTTTTTATAATATCCTAAATTTGCCGTTCACTCTCTTTATGCTTATCTTTTTAGTAATACCTATCATATTAACTAAGGAGGAATGCTATGAAAGCAACCGTTTTATTTTTCGCGCTGGCTTTGGCTGGCTCTCTTGGCTTTGCCCAGAATTATCCTACCGCAGAGCAGACCGTGCCCGACGTGATGGGCTGGATGAAAGGATTTCCGCCGTCTCAGGCAAAAACGCTTCATGCTTCGGACGGATCGTTCTTTGAGTTTCCGGCTTTGCGCTACAGCGTGAACCACATGAGGGAGTTTTTTCCTACACGGAATGTCTCATCAGGCAATGGCAAAAAATATCAGCTAAAGACAAAGCTTGACCCGGCAATTGGAAACGTAACATTCACACCGTGGGATTCAGACAAGACGATGACTTTTGAAGAGTCGCTTGGTGCGAATTATACAGACGGAATCATAGTCATGCACAAGGGAAAAATCGTCTATGAAAAATACCCGGCAGGCTTAAAGCCGGACGGACTTCACGCGGCGATGTCGGTGAGCAAATCGTTTACTGGAACAATCGCTTCTATTCTTGTTGCTGAAGGCAAACTTGAGCCGTCAAAGAAAGTCGTTGAATACATTCCAGAGCTAAAGGATTCAGGCTTCGCGGATGCGACTGTCCAAGAGGTTATGGACATGACGACCGCGGTAAAATACAGCGAGGACTACAACAACCCGAACGCGGAAATCTGGGCTTACTCTGCGGCAGGAAACGTGTTCCGCCCGGCAGACTACACAGGCCCGCAGAATTACTACGAATACCTTGCAACTGTAAAAAAGCTTCCTGATTCAGAACACGGAGACGCTTTCGGCTACAGAACCGTGAACACAGAGCTTCTTGCCTGGATTTGCTCGCGCGTAACAGGGCAGGGGCTTGCTGATATGGTTTCCGGGATGATTTGGAAGCCTCTTGGTGCGCATTACGACGGCTACTACCAGGTTGACCCTTCTGGAATCGCGTTTGCAGGCGGCGGCTTTGACTTGAACCTTCGCGATATGGCGGCTTTCGGCGAGATGATGAGAAACGGCGGAAGGCTGAACGGCAGGCAGGTTATTCCTGAAATAGCTGTAAACTACATTGCGACCGGAGGCTCTTCCGATGAGTACAAGGCAACGTTTGCAAAAGGCGATTATCCGAAATTGCAGGGCTGGAGCTATCACAATATGTGGTGGATTACGAACAACTCGCACGGTGCATACATGGCGCGCGGCGTTCATGGGCAGGCAATCTACATTGATCCGGCGGCGCAGATGGTTATTGCGCGCTTTGCCTCGACTTACTACGCCTCGAACAAGTACATCGACCCGCTTTCAATTCCGGCTTACGAGGCTGTCGCGGAATATCTTTTGAACAAGTAACAAGTAGAATAAAATAAAAAACAAAGGGCATCCGTTTTTTGAATGCCCTTTTTGCTTTATCTTGCCATTCCCGCACTTGATGCGGGAACCTTTACGAATGGACTGCCGGAACAAGCCCGGCAATGACAGTCTGGTTGTGCCTACTTCAAGTTGACCATGCTCTTGTCGTAGTCCGTCGGCGGAACATAGCCCATAAGATTCATTATTGTTGCAGGCCAGGATGAGATTCCAAGTCCGTCGTTGAGCTTGGTGTTGTCGTATTCGCCCTTGTATTCAGGGTCATAGATGATTCCCGGTACCGGGTTGAGCGAGTGCGATGTCTTTGCCTTTGGCTCTCCGTCCTTGTCCTTTTTTACGCTGCCGTCCTTTGCGTGCTCGTACATATCGTCTGAGTTTCCGTGGTCAGCCGTGATGCACATGATTCCGCCGGCTTCCTCGATTGCCGCCTTCAATCTTCCAAGCTGAAGGTCCATGCCTTCCATTGAGCAGACCACCGCGTTGAATACGCCAGTGTGTCCGACCATGTCTCCGTTCGGGTAGTTCAGTCTGATGTGGTCGTACTTTCCGCTCTTGATTGCCTCAATAACCTTGTCTGTGATTTCAGCGCATTTCATCCAAGGACGCTGCTCGAACGGAACAACATCGCTTGGAACTTCAACATAGTCCTCAAGCTTTTCGTCGAACTTGCCCTGCTTGTTTCCGTTGAAGAAGTATGTAACGTGTCCGTACTTCTGGGTCTCGGAAATCGCCATGAGGTGAACGCCTGTCTTTGTGAGGTATTCGCCCATTGTGCGGTCAATGCTCGGAGGATTCACAAGATACTGGGCAGGAATGTGCGCGTCTCCGTCGTATTCCATCATACCGGCATACTCAACGGCCGGAACACGCTTTCTGTCAAACGGAAGCTCGCCTCCTGCCGGTGTCTCAAACGCGCGTGTCATCTCAAGGGCACGGTCTCCGCGGAAGTTGAAGTAGATTACGCTGTCGCCGTCGTTGATTGTTCCGACTGGCTTTCCGTCCTTTGCGATTACGAACTCGTGCATATCCTGGTCAAGAACGCCCGGAACTTCGGCACGGTAGGTTTCGATTGCCTTTGTCGCAGAGTCGAACATACGTCCTTCGCCCAGAACGTGCGCCTTCCATCCGCGCTCAACCATGCTCCAGTCAGCGTTGTAGCGGTCCATTGTCATGTACATACGTCCGCCGCCGGAGGCAATCTGATAGTCGCAGCCTGCAAAGCCCGCAAGGAATTCTTCAAGCGGTGTGATGTAGTTCAGTGCGGAAGTAGGGTCAACGTCGCGTCCGTCAAGCAATGCGTGCACGCGGATTTTCTTTACTCCTTCCTTGTTCGCCTCTTCAATCATCGCCTTGAGGTGGTCGATGTGGGAGTGAACGTTTCCGTCAGATACAAGTCCTATAAAGTGAAGGGTTGAGCCTTTGCTGTTCACGTTCTTGATGAGCTTCTGCCAGGTTGCGTCCTGGAACATCTTGCCTGATTTGATTGACTCGCCTACAAGCTTAGCTCCCTGTGCGAACACGCGTCCGCAGCCCATAGCGTTGTGTCCGACTTCGCTGTTTCCCATGTCGTCGTCAGAAGGAAGTCCTACCGCTGTTCCGTGGGCCTTGAGCTTTGTGTGTGGACAGTTCGCCGTGAACCAGTCAAGGTACTTCATGCGGCTTGCCTTTACAGCGTCGCCCTCAACATATTTTCCGTAGCCAACACCGTCCATGATTACAAGAACCACAGGACCGCGGCGGCCTTTCCAGTTCGGATTTTTTTCCAAAGCATGCATTGTATCTGCCATATATAAAACCTCCATAAAGTTTTTGTACTAAGATAAATAGTCTTGGCTCTAGTATAGCGATTAGTGGGATTCATTACAATTGATAGGAAAAGGTTATTCAATGTAAACATCGCAGTCAAAGAAAGTTATTTCATAGTCTATGTTCTTTGGAAGTGTGAAAAAGTCGGGAGAGAATAGGCATCTCCATTTGCAGCTTGTGTTGGCTAAGTCGAGTTTTCCGAATGTTGACCATTCTTCGCGCTTCATTCTTTTGTATGGGATTACAACTTTAGTTACAGTATTCTTTTTTGTCTTGAAAGAATAGCTGAACCTTGACCAATTTTTAGAGCCGTCGTAGTTATCTATTATGAACTTCCAATTGTTTCCATCTCCAAGAACTTTGAATTCAACAGTGTTTCCTATTGCTAGGACTTTTATGAGGTTTTTACTGTTGTTGCAGGCTTCAACGAAATCAGTGCTGAACTCTTTCCACATACCTGTATTTCCGCTGAACCTTACACCTGAATATTTCCTTCCTGCGTATCCGATTACTGTAGATGTAATGTTTCCGCTTCCGTTTGCGCCTTTTCCGAAACGCCACAAACTCGGGTTTTCAAATGGGGTTGTATTTGCGGGGTCAAGTGAAGTTGATATGACAGATGAAAAAATTTCTGCTGTTCTAAAACTGGCATTTTCGTATTCATCTGAATCTACTAGCATGGATTCTGTGATCTCTGTTCCTGCCTGCGCCGTTTGTTCTGTGCCGGATTTTCCTGCGGATTTTGTGGCGGTGCTTGCTGTTCCTGCGTTCTGGTTTATGCTCACGTTCAGCATAGTGCTTCCCGAAGCTGTGTCGTATACGCGCACGTTCAGTACTTTAACGTCAAAGACCTTTTTGTTCGCGCTCTGAACAAGCTGATAAGTTATTTCTCCGTTCAGGCTTCCGGCCGCTTTCCATGCCTCCACTTTCTGATATTCCGATTTTACGTCGGCATCATTCACGACATAGTTTTCGTTGTAGGTGAAGTTCACCATTTTATCCAACGACTTTATGCTGATCGGCCAGTTCTTTGGTTTTGCCTCGCGGTCAAACGCTCCAATCATCACCTGCACTGAATCTCCGTTCAACACGAAAGTTACGGTCTGCAAGTCGCGCGCGATTTTTTCCATCTGAATCTCAACGCTCTTGTAAAGTCCGTCGTATCTTATGCTCACGCTCTTTTCAATTCCACTAAGTTCGGTGTCGCGTTTTTTTACAATAACTCCGGCTTCCGTCGCAATGCGATTGTTGTATTCCTCAGTACTTTCCCAAGGTTCCTGTTCCTGCGCATTAACGTTGTTCAGCTGATTCTGATATTTTGAGGAAACAGCCGCGGCGGTCTTTTGAATTTCACGGTTTTTGTCCTTCTGAATGGAAGAAAGCTTTGAATGGCATCTTGCAATCATGTCAAGATAGTCTTCCGCAGTAACAAGTTCTTTTCCGTCACCTAAAAGCTGCGTAATTAATGAATTTGGAGTAATTGAGAACGGCGAGAGAACCGGAATTTCCGCAGTCGAGACATTTGCAGTACGCACCGTAAGCTGAAGCATTCCGCCAAACTGCTCGAACGTACCGTAGACAAGATACTGCGCACCGAGTTTTTCTCCCAAATCGACGACGGAATTATCGCTCACCTCACCTGAATACTGAAAGTCAATCTCGGAATTTATAAGCGCAAGATTTTTTCCGCTACGCTCAACCACTCTGAATTTTCCTGTATTCTTGATTGCAGCAGTCATGTTTTCCGCAAGCCAGTCGCTCATATCCCTGCTGTCCGAGGAAAATTTTACGACTTCGATAACCGACTGCTCCGGGATTCCATTGCAAATGTCGGATGCCGCGGAACGGAGCGCTTCGTCCAAATTCACGGTTTTTATCTGAGCTGAAATTCCGAAAACGCAGAGAGCCATCGCCCAACTCAAAAAGACTTTTTTCATTGCTGTTCCCTTCGTGAGTGATTTAATATTCGCTTTCCGCAAAATACTGAGCTTCAAGAATAGCTTCCGTTACATCTTCTTTCATTTTCTTCTGAGATTCGCTCTTTGCCTGAGCAAGTCCGAGCGCGCGGTCAAGCGCAATACGCAAGTCTTTCTTGTCAATTCCGTAGACAACAAAATACTGATAAATGTCCTGAGAAGTTTTTGCATCGTTGTCGATGTAGCGGGTCTTAACCCAGTAGTCAAGTTCCCTGCCCAGTCCGTTGATTTCAGTCTTTGAGAAAGTTGAGACAATCTCTTTTAGATAGCTTTCCGAATCGACATCATTCTTTGAGCCTTCCTGCTCTCCGCCGAATTTCGCGATTACGAAGTTGCTGAGCCTGCGTGAGAATGCGCCCTGAACGTCAAAATTGTTAACATTGGACTTGAGCAGGTCAAGATTCTTTCCCTGAGACTCCTCAAAGAAAATTACTTTTCCCTCAAACTGAGGAAGCCTGCTGATTGCCTTGTAGTCCTCGTCCAATGCGGAATAAACCCAAGCTGGAATCTCCGCTCCAATTGACGCGCCTTTCCAGTCGATTCTTTCGCGTTCAACTCGCTTTGAGACCGGAACGTCGGACTTTGCTTCGGCTTCAGGCGATGACGCGCACCCTGAAAAAAACACCGCAGCACCAAGGCTGATAAAAACTGCACCGGCGGCAGCAAAAATAGACTTCTTCATTTTCAAATTCCTCCTGAAAATACCTGCAATTTATAAAATCCCGTCTTCCGGAAATTTCTGACAAACCGATTTCTGCAAAACTTTAAGACTAAGCGTTATTTCTTTATTTTCGCGCTGAACTCATTAATAAAAGTCGCCTCAAGCTCATTCACAATCGCCTGATACGCGCGCTGATATGCAAAACTTTCTGTCCTTGCGCCTTTCTTCGGAAAATTCCTTGAGTATGAAAAAACAGTTTCACCGTTTCCGTCCGTAACATTTACAACGATTCCGCAGTAAAGAAAAATTCCCGTCGCATTGTCCTCACGCCTCGCCGTAACTTCTACAGGAATTGCGCAAATTCCGTCCACTGAAGAAAGACTGTAGCCTGCGTCCTCCAGCAAATCCGAAAGCGTGCGGAAAATCATTCCGTTCCAGTCGTTCGTAACTTCAACACGAAAAACAAGATTCTTTTCGCAAATTTGAAGACTCGTATGCGCCCGCTGAATCAGAGAATCCGCATAATCAAAATCAGCAGAATCCGTTCTGCTGACTGTCCGCGCCATTTTTAAAAGCTCCGCCGTAATATCAGCAACAGGAACAGCCCTGCGCGCAGCCTCAACGCCAAGAACAGGGTTGCTGTACTCCTCGGCAACAAGCAGAAGGCTTTCAAGAACCGCGCAGTTTGTTTTTATTCGCTGGGAATAAACGCCGAAAGCCTGATTACGCTCGATGTATGCAAGAAGCGTGAATTTTCCGTCCAGAACAAAACCCTCCGCAAACTGAACTCCAAGAAATTCCGCCTGTGAAGAAATTTTCGCGCGCTCGGTGATTTTTGTTTTCTTTGAAAAATCATAACTGTCATCAGAGTCAATTTCGTGGTAATTTTTCAGAAGCTGATTGTTTATGTCCGTTGTCGTCCTGAAATAAAGCGAAAGTTTGGCGACAGCATCAATTTCAGCTTCCGTCCGGTTCTCGCCCTCTCCGACTGCTGTTATATAAAACTCTGACGGAAAAAGCGTTTCCTGATGCCCGTACCAAGAAGGAACTGATTTTGCGTAAAGCGCGCTGAAAGACAAAAACATCAGCACAGGCAACAAAGCACGAAAACATTTCTTTTTAATATATGATATTGACATCGTTTTATTATCTATGTTTTTATCATATTTTGTCAAGCAAGGTTATTACCATATAATTATGATGTATGGAAAAAAGTTCTGAAGAATACGAAGCAAATTCAGAATTACGTGCAATTCTTTCAAAAAATATCCGAGCCGCAAGAAAAAATCTGCATCTGACGCAGGAACGCCTGGCAGAAAACGCCGACATCTCGCTGCCTTATCTTGCCGACATTGAGCACTGCAAGACCTGGGTGAGCGACAAGACCCTGACAAAACTCGCCGGTGCACTGAACAAAAAGCCTTTCGAGCTTCTTTTTGAAAACCCGGACTCTCCGACAAAAACAAGCGAAAAAAAATTAGCTGACATTCTTTTTAAGGAGAAAAAGGAGTTTTCAAGAATAATAAATTCAAAAATCGATGAAATGTTCTCAAAGATCATAGAAGAAATAAAATGTTGAAAGGATTATAAAACTCCGCCAGAAGCTGATGACCTGGAGAACTGCAGAAACCTTGCGGCATCCGAATGGAACAGAAATCCTGACTTAGGTTTGCGCAGCATATAGCCTTCCTTTGCCGCCTTGATGCGCAATTCTTTTTTCATGTTGCCGTCCATTGCAAGGCTTATTATCTCGCCTCCAAAACAATCCATTACAGGTGCGATGTACAGTTTGCCATCCCTGCATGGAGTTTGAGTTTGTCTGTAAGGCATTTCACATTGGCCTCTTTCACTGTAAAGTCGCGGTTCACTATATTCTAAGGCTGCCGGGCCTTCAGCCTGTTACTGTTTCGTTTCCGCTTGTAATAGCCTGTTTCACTGACCGCAAGAACTTTGCAAAGTTTCTTTACCGAATAATCTTTCTCAAGCTGGCTTCCGAAGTTTTTCCGCTTGAACTGAAAGATGTACTCGAACTTGCTGCAGCCTCCTATTTTCTCCGGTCTCTTACTAAAAAACTCATCGTCTCCTTGAGGATTTCATTTGCCTCCTTAAGTTCCGCGATCTCTTTCATCATCTGCCTTTCACGTTCTGTAAGCGGTTCGAACGAAACATTTGTCTTTTCTTTTTTTCATTGTGTTCCGTTTTTTCCGCCAGTCAGCCAATGTGCTGTAAACAACTCCAAGTTGCTCCGCCGCTTTTTTTACTCCAATTTCATCAGACAGTTTTATTGCCTGCGCTCTGAATTCCCTTGTGTATCGTGTCATAGTCCACCTTTCTTATCAGTGTTTTTGCTACTGCACTTTTATGATAACCGTTCATTCCTTTGAAAAAGCCGAAAACGATCAGACGCAAAGAACAACCGCGAGCAAAAATAGAATTTTCTTTGGACTATGATTCATAATGCGCTCCTTAAAATTTACTCCGCTCTAGCTACATAAGTGCAGATTTCTTTTTTTCTGCCGTCCTTGTAAAATTTATATTCCGAAAAACAATATGAAAAGTTTTTCCCATCAGAAGTCGATTTTGAAAAAAGCCTTTTCCGTCCGCATCGTATTCAAACCAAGTTTCCGCGTATTCGTAGCTTGGGCTTCCCGGAAAACTGCAAGACGATTTTCTATAAACTACGTTTCCATCCTCATCATCGGTGTCTAAAATCTCAACTAATTTTCCGTCAAAATGATTTTTTCCAGTCCGCCGAGTTATTGTGCCTCTGATTTTCTCATAAGTGTATTCTGTGAAGTATTCTTTTTTCGCATTGTCAAAACTGTCAAAAGTTACCAGGCGGCTGCTCGTGATTCTTCCGTTTTCATCGTAATTTGACCAAGATTCAATTTCGTTGTCTGGAAGAGTCATCTTGCTGTAAATCTCGTTCCCATTGCCATCGTATTTTATGATACTTTCTGACGAGCCTGAAAATTTCTCTTTCTCAAAGATTTTTCTTCCGTTGGAGTCATACTCAAAAACTTTCTCGCTGACTTCAACTCCGTCTGAATTCGTGCAACTTTGTTTTATAAGATTTCTGTACGCGCCATATTCAAAAAGCGTGAAAATGCCGTCTGAATCTTTTTTGCTTAAAATTCTTCCATTTGAATCGTATTTTATTTTTGTAGAAATTTTGTGAATTTTATCGCGGTAATAAGTCTGATTTCCAAAAGAGTCGTAGCGGTGATAATAATCGACTTTTCCGTCTTTGTCGTACAAAGTGACTTTTTTAGAGCCGTCTTTCTTGTATTCAATTTTTGACGAAAGGAAGGCCTTCACAGAAAATGATTTTCCGTTTTTGAAAACTTCGCCCTCAATTGATTTTGGCTTTGCCGCCACAAAAGAAAGCCCCAAAATCAAGACGGTCAGCACTGCAAAAAGTTTTTTCATCTTTTATTTTTCCTTATTGAAGACTGCCGGAGACAACAATTTTTATCTCCGGCAAGAAATTTTATCTGTGCAAATATTCAAACACGTTTAAGCCGTCTGCAACCTGCACTCTGTTTGAAGGTGTTATATTTGCTGTTGTTTTGCCATAGTTTACACCTTGAATGACTATAAATTGAGAAAATCTTCTTGAAACAATAAAACTACATGACAAAAGTCTTCCGTTTGAGTAGCGTCGCTCGTCAAAGCAAGAATAAGACTTTTTAAAGAATTTTACAACAGAGTCAATGTCATAGTTTAATGCACGAAAATTGGTAGAATAACGTGTTTGGTTTTTAATATTTTTATCATCAGACTTTATTATATAATAATACGATTCAGCCGTTCTTCCATGTTGCCGAAATCAATGGAAAAACTGGTTGCGTTGACAATAAAATCTTTTATCAAAGCTGCTATTAATTCTACAGAAGTGCAGTCGTTTTTAAATTGCTTTACAAGATTTGCAGCATTGTTGATGCTGATAGAAAAAAAACGCAAATTTATGTTAGAATAGTTTTCCAATAATATAGAAGAAAGCGAAAAATTATATGTCAGATAAATTTGGTTGTGAGAATTCGCGTGTTCAGCTGCCTGCGGTTTTGCATTTAGTAAAGCTTGGCTACACATACATTAGGATTCATAACTGCAAAAAGCGGAATTGAAAACAAGATTCTAAAAAAAATCGTGGATGAAAAGATTGTAAGCGGCGTTGTGAGCATGCCGAGCAATGTTTTTGTCACAACAGGAACAAATGTCTCTGTCATTTTTTTTGACAAGTCCAAAAAAGATGAAAACGCGAAAGTAATTTTAATTGATGCCTCAAAAACCGGCGAGGGATACAAGGAAGGCAGCAACCAGAAACGCCGTCTGCGGGACTTTGAAATTGACAAGATAGTTGATACATTCCTTAAAAAAGAAGCCGTGGAAGATTTCAGCGCGCAAATGAAAGCCGACACAGAAGAACTTTCCGCAATGTTTAAGGAAAGCCACAAGCTGGAGGAAGAAATTCAGACGCAGCTGAAAAGCTTGAAGTTTAATGATTGAAGGCGGAAAATTATACATAAACTATGTCTTTAGGATTTCCTGCTTTTCTATGGAAAAAAACAAAAATAAAGTGTATATTTTATACAAATAAGGAATTGTATTCCGAATTTGTATAAAAGAGGTCGTATGATTTTTCATAGAAATGTTTTGGGCAGGCTTTCTTTCATGGCGGCTCATTTTCCGGTTGTAATGGTTTGCGGCGCGCGTCAGGTTGGAAAGACTACGCTTTTAAAAGAATTTGCTCAGAAAAACGGCGAAATAAATTATGTCACGCTTGACTATCCTAATGTGAGGGAACTTGCAAAGTCAGACCCGGCGCTTTTTTTGAAGCAGTATAAAAAAGAAAATGTGCCTCTTATTATTGATGAGATTCAGTATGTCCCAGAAATTCTTTCGTATATAAAAATCTATGTTGACGAAAATGCGCTTTCTGAAAATTGCAGCGGACAGTTTTTTTTGACAGGCTCGCAGATGTTCTATCTTATGAAAAATGTGAGCGAGTCTCTGGCCGGGCGTGTTGGAATTATTTCGCTTTATTCGTTCAGCCGCCGGGAAATTTTCAGCCTTGATTCTGTTCCTTTTTTGCCGGCGAATGATTTTTCAAAAATCAAAAAGACTTCCGGAAAATCTTCCGTTTTTGATGATATTTACCGCGGCGGAATGCCAAAAATGATTACAGATCCGGAGCTTTCTCCGGAGGATTTTTTTGGCTCTTATATGCAGACTTATTTGGAGCGCGACATCCGCGATTTAATCAACATAAAAAACGAGTCAAAATTCCTGAAATTTATTTCGTGCGTGGCCGCAAGAACTGCCCAGGAGGTGAATCTGTCTGATATTTCAAAAGATGTCGGAATCGACAGAAAGACGGCCGAAAGCTATCTGAGCATTCTTGTCTCATCCGGAATCGTCTACCTTCTTTCGCCTTATTCCGCAAACACGATAAAGCGGATTGTAAAGCGTCCAAAGCTTTATTTTATGGACACGGGGCTTTGCTGCTATTTAAGTCTCTGGAACAATCCGCAGGCTTTGGAAGTTTCCGCGATGGCAGGAAATATGTTTGAGACATACGTTGTTTCGGAAATCATAAAAAGCTATGCGAATGCCGGAATTGATGTGCGCAACAGGCTTTTTTATTACCGGGACAACAACAAAAAAGAAATCGACCTGCTGATAGTTCAGAACGGAAAAATCTATCCAATCGAGATAAAAAAGGGAGCGAGTCCTACAAAAGAGGCTTTGAAGAATTTCAGCGTGCTTGAAAGCCTTGGAACGGAAACCGGAGACGGCGCGGTAATCTGCCAAAGCGACATGATAGTTCCGCTTGACGAAAAGAACAGCCTGATTCCGTTTGAATATATTTGAAGTGCGATGTGTCAGGCGGATTTTCAGAAAATTGCAAACAGGAAACAAACAATGCAGATGAAAAAATATAGGCTGGGAGAATTGATGAAAGTTACTCGCGGAATGTCTTTGGAAGGAGAATTTTATTCTACAAAAGGCGAACTGATGAGAGTGACTTTAGGCAATTTCGATTATAAAAATAATTGCTTCAAGGACGACAATTCAAAGGATAATCTGTTTTTTACAGGAACAGTAAAGCCGGAATTTATCCTGAAAAAAGGCGATATAATCACACCGCTTACTGAGCAGGCAATCGGGCTTTTAGGTTCAACCGCAAGAATTCCTTGCAGCGGAAAATATATTCAAAGTCAGGATGTCGCTCTGATAAAATGTAATGAAAATCTGAATCCAGACTTTGCTTTCTATTTGATTCCGTCAAAATTTGTAAGAAATCAGTTAAGTGCTGCTGCCCAGCAGACAAAAATCAGGCACACTTCGCCGGACAAAATAAAAAACTGCACTGTTTGGATTCCTGAATATTCCGCACAGAAAAAAATCGGCAGTTTTCTTTCCTCATTGGACGAAAAAATCGCCCTGAACAACCGCATAAACGCAAGGCTTGAGCAGATGGCTAAACGCCTTTACGACTACTGGTTCGTGCAGTTCGACTTTCCGAATTCAGACGGCAAGCCCTACAAGTCCAGCGGCAGAAAAATGGTCTATAACGCAGAGCTGAAAAGAGAAATCCCGGAAGGGTGGAAAGTGAAGTCTTTTTCAGATTTCTTTGAACTTGGAAATGGAAAGGATTATCGCCACTTGCAAAGTGGAAAAATTCCTGTTTATGGTTCTGATGGTTTTATGTGTGGTATAACGGATTTTCTTTTTGATGGAGAATCTGTTCTTTTTCCAAGAAAGGGAACTTTGGGAAAAAACTGAAAAATATTCCTGGATATGCAGAGAAAAGTTTTTTTCGTATTTTGAAGGAAAAGAAACCGCATTTGCATATAAATTGGGAGAGGTTCAATCATTTAATCCTCCAAGAAATCTGACTGATTACAACATTAAGACAGCTCCGCAATCATTTGTTTATTTGTAAGCTTATATATAAAGAATTGGTCGTTTTATATTTTTTCTGAATAAAATCACCAGCTTCCCGGTTCGTTTCTGAAAAACCGAAAATCAGCTCCACAAGCTCATCTTTTGAAAGAGAAAGAAGAAAATCCCTTTTTGTCATAATTTTTATTCGGTTTATTGTATGTTAAAAATAACAAATTTTGAAGCGGGGAGGAGTGGGGCACTTCAAAATCCCATAAAAAATAAAGTAACTAAGTTCCCCGAATAAAGTAACTATATTTCCAAATTTAGTTACTTTATTTTAAAATATAGTTACTATATTTATCTGACAGACTGGGTATGTTTATCGGTAAGTTCTCTGTTTGTAGCTGCATAAAAATTATTCAGCTTGCTTTGTTTTACAGGCTAAAATCATGCTATACTATAATAGAAAAATCTAAGCATATAAAAAGAAAACAAACATTCTGGAGTAAAATTTTGACAAGCGATCAGATGATAAATAAAGTCGGCGGCAATATTCAGGAAAAAGCGGCCTTGATTTGGAACGTTGCTAATACACTGGTCGGACTTTACAAGCCTCATGAGTACGGACTGGTTATTCTGCCCATGTGCATCATAAAAAGATTCCACGACTGTCTTTTGCCGACCCATGAAAAAGTTCTTGAGACTTACGAAAAAATAAAGACTCTTGAGGTAAAGGACGGATTTCTTTCAAAAGCTTCCGGTTACCAATTTTATAACACAAGCAAGTTTACTTTTGAAACTCTTGTAGCTGATCCGGACAACATTGCAGACAATTTTGAGGATTATATCAACGGATTTTCGGACAATGTAAAGGATATTCTGCACAGAATGAAGTTTGAAGATCAGATAAAAACCATGAAGGAAGGCAAGGTTCTTTATCAGGTTATAAGCGATTTTAATTCTGCAAAAGCAGACATGAATCCTGAAAAAATCAGCGCGATTGACATGGGCTATATCTTTGAAAATCTTGTCCAGCGGTTTTCAGAAAGCTATGACGAGGAAGCCGGAGCACATTTTACCAGCCGCGACATTATTTACACTATGTGCGACCTTCTTGTAAGCGGCGACAAGAATGCTTTTAGCTCTGACGGAATAAACAAGACAGTTTACGACATGACCATGGGAACAAGCCAGATGCTTACCTGCATGGAAGAGCGGCTCAGGCAGTTTGATAAGGCTGCTGTGGTAACGAGCTTCGGGCAGGAATTCAATCCTTTTACATTCGGCATTGCAAAGGCAGACATGCTCATCCGCGGCGGAGACCCGGACAATATGCAGTTCGGAGACACCCTGAACGACGACAAATTTTCCGGTTACACATTCGACTATATTATAAGCAATCCTCCTTTTGGAATTGACTGGAAAAAAGAAGCGTCTGACATTGAAAAAGAAAGCAAGCTTGGCGCGAGAGGCCGCTTTGGCGCGGGGCTTCCTCCAAAAAGCGACGGGCAGCTTCTGTTCATGCTAAACGGTGTTGCAAAGCTAAAGGAAACTGGACGCATGGCAATAATACAGAACGGCTCAAGCCTTTTCAGCGGAGACGCCGGAAGCGGACAAAGCGAAATCCGCCGGTACTTAATAGAAAACGACTGGCTTGATGCGATTATTCAGCTTCCTAACGATTCTTTTTATAACACAGGGATTGCAACATACATCTGGATTGTAACAAAAAACAAGGATGAAAAAAGGCTCGGAAGAGTTCAGCTAATTGACGCTTCAAACTGCTACGAAAGCCGTCGCAAGAATATCGGCAATAAGCGCGTGGATTTGACAACAGACTGCCGCAATCTTATTTTAAGGGCCTATGATGAATATTCAGACAAAGACTACGAAGAAAAAACAGAAAACGGAAATTCAATCATCTGTAAGTCAAAAGTCTTGGACAGCGTTGACTTGGGCTATAACAAAATCACCGTTGAAAGTCCGCTTTTAGATGAGAACGGAGAGACCGTAAAGGACAAAAAGGGCAAGACTCAGTCAGACAGCAATAAGCGCGACTATGAAAATGTTCCGCTGGATGAAGACATAGACAAATATTTTGAGCGTGAAGTTCTTCCATATAATAAAGCCTCCTGGATAGACAAATCAAAAACAAAAGTCGGCTATGAGATTCCATTTACAAGAACATTCTATGTTTACAAGCAGCTTGAAAAAGCGGACGAAATTGCCAGCCGCATAGAGTGGCACGAAAAGTCGTTGATGGAAAAACTTCGCAAGCTGTTCGGGGAGGAGTAAATGCTGAACATAATATTCGGAAAAATTGACAATGTGATTTTTAACACGAGTGTTTTCTTTAAGAATTCTTATGAGGAAAGTTGGCTTTTGGAAGAAGAAACTCAGCAGATGATTCTTGATATTGATAAGTCAAAGGTTCTTGGAAACGGTGCGATTGAAAGCCCCGTGATGGGAATAATTCCGCCGACATCACTTTCTGGGGGCGTAAAAACTCTGATTTTGATTTCTCATATTTCAGATAAAATTTTTAATGCTTCAAACTGCGGCAACAACTGCGCCTCATGGCTTTTGAAAATCGGAAAGGAAAAAAATGTTACTGTAAATCTGCGGCATCTGATGGATTTTGGCGACGGCAGTTTTGAGCTCAACGTCGTTAATAAAAATAAAATTGTCCGTTCAATGGATGAACTTTTGGAAATTGCAGGAGATTTGTTATGAAAGGCAAATATTTTATTTCAATTTCCAACAGCAAAGTAAAATACGAGTTTTCAATAAAACGAAACATCACGGTCATTCAGGGAGACAGCGCGACAGGAAAGACAACGCTTGTGGATATGATTCGTGAATTTGAGCAGAACGGATCTGATTCCGGAATTAATCTTTCATCTAAAAAAAAGTGCCGCGTTCTTGAAGGAAACAACTGGCAGGAAAATCTTTCATTGATGAATGACAGCATTGTCTTTATTGATGAGGGAAACAGATTTGTTGAAAGCTCGGATTTTGCAAAAGCCGTAAAAAACAGCGGCAATTATTATGTAATCGTTACGAGGGAAGGCCTTGATAATCTTCCTTATAGTATTGAAGAAATTTATGGAATCCATACATCAGGAAAATATGCGGATTTGAAACAGGTTTATCACGAGTTTTATAGAATCTATGGAAATAATAATTTTAATGATTGCAGAATTGAAAAAATCATAACAGAAGATTCAAATTCTGGCTTTGAGTTTTTTAATGCAGTCTGTGGCGAAAAAATTATTTGCGAATCTGCAAACGGAAAATCCAACATATTCAAAAAACTTTTGCAGTCAAAGAATGAAGCAGTTTTGGCAATAGCGGACGGAGCCGCAGTTGGCTCCCAAATGAATCTTGTAGGCGAACTTTTAGAAAGACAAAAAAATTTTTTTCTTTTTGCACCGGAATCTTTTGAATGGCTCATTCTTCAGTCTGAAATAATAAATGACAAAGAAATAAAAAATATTTTAGAAAATCCTGAAGAATATATTGAAAGCAAAGATTATTTCAGCTGGGAGCAATTTTTCACAAAACTTCTTGTGGAAAAGACAAACAACAGTTATTTGAATTATTCAAAGAAAAAGATAAATCCAAATTACCTGACAGAAAATGTAAAAAGAAAGATTTTAACATCTGATGCTTTGAAAATTATTTGGGAATCAATAACTGGAAAAAATAAGAATTAAGAAATAAAAGAAAAGTAGATATTTATGGAAAAAGAGATTGCGATTTTTAAGACCGACAAAGAAACGATAAATGTAGAAGTTGTTTTTGAGGATGAAACCGTCTGGCTTACACAGGAGCAGATGTCCAAGATGTTTGAAAAGGCGAAGTCCACAATAAACGAGCATATAAAGCACATTTTTGAAGAAGGCGAACTTGATAGAACTGTGGCTGTTCGGAATTTCCGAATGACCACAAAACACGGAGCGATTGAGGGGAAAACACAAACTCATGATGTTCTTTATTACAACCTCGATGTGATAATTTCCGTTGGCTACCGTGTAAAATCCCTGCGCGGCACGCAGTTCCGCCAATGGGCTACAAAACGCTTGAACGAATATATACTTGACAGGCAGATTGAAAACGCGGGAAAAAAGTAAATGGAAATACATTGGTGATAAACTGGGGGATAAAAGTGAAAAATGCTTTGCACGAATTACTTGATGAGCTTCGCTCTTATGATACAGAACGCGAATGGTTTGAATTTAAGGAAAACTGGTTTGACCAAACGCAGTTAGGACAATATATTTCTGCTCTTTCAAACAGTGCCGCTATAGAAGGGCGAAAAAACGCCTATTTTGTCTGGGGAATTCATAATGATACACATTCTGTTACAGGAACAACATTTAACAGTAATATGGATATAAAAAATGAGCCATTGAAACATTTTTTAGCCCGTCAGATTACTCCTGATTTAAATTTCACTTTTAACGAAACTGTTTATGATGGAAAGAAAGTTGTTGTGCTTACTATTCCGGCGGCAAAAACTGTTCCTACAAGCTTTGATAATGAAAGATACATAAGAATTGGTTCTAGCAAGGAAAGCCTTAGAAAATATCCGGAAAAAGAATCCTATTTATTCGAAGTGCTCCGGCATGGATTCCCGACAATAGAGAATACACCATCCAAATATCAGGACTTAACTTTTGAAAAACTTTTCATTTATTATGGAGCAAAAGGAATAAAACTTAATGCCGAAACTTTTAAGAAAAATCTGAATCTTCTGACAGAAGATGGAAAATACAATGTTTTGGCACAATTGCTTTCCGATAACTCGCAGATTCCTTTTAGGGTCGCAATTTTTTCTGGAAAAACAAAGGCAGATAAAATGTATTCCATAAGGGAATTTGGGTATCAGTGCATTCTGTATACTTTGGAAGAAGTGCTTCGCTATGGAGATGTTCTTAATATTATTCAGGCTGATGAAAAAGATCGGATTGTAGAAAGAAAAGAAGTTCCGCTTTTTGAAAATGATGCGTTCAGGGAAGCTGTTATAAATGCTTTTGTTCATAATAAATGGGTAACAGAAAATGAACCGATGATTACAGTTTTTTCTGACAGAATTGAAATTCTTTCAAGAGGTGTTTTGCCTCCGGAGCAGACAGTCGAAGGCTTTTTCAGAGGGGAATCAATTCCTGTAAATAGAAAATTGTCAGAAATCTTTTTGCAGCTGCATATCAGTGAAAAAACAGGCCGTGGAGTTCCAAAAATTATCAGCATATATGGCAAAGATGTTTATGAATTCCATGAAAATTCTATTCTTGCAAAAATTCCTTTTAATTTGATTAATGATATGGGTGATAAAGTGGGTGATAAACTGGGTGATAAACTGGGTGATAAACTGGGTGATAAACTGGGTGATAAACTGAATAATACACAGCTGAAGGTTTTGTCAGAAATCAGGAATAATCCAAGTGTTACAAAGCCTGAACTTGAAAAAATAGTAGGAGTTGGAAAAACTTCTATAGACAATGCAATTTCTGCCTTAAAAAAGAAAGGCATGATAACCCGGACAGGTTCAAACAAGAGTGGATATTGGAACGTAATGGCGGAAAACTGATTTTCAATGATATTGTATTGAACTCAGTCAAAACAGGATAAAACAATGAAAGACAGCGGAATAGATTGGATTGGAAAAATCCCGGATGAGTGGAAAATTGAAAAAGGAAAGCGTATTTTTGCTCAAAGAAATGAACGAGGAAACAAGATAAACTTAGAATTATTGTCTCCAACTCAAAAATATGGCGTAATTCCACAAACTCTTTATGAAGAATTAACAACATATTCTGCTGTGAAATTGAAAGAAGGAACAGATTTATCTCAATTAAAAACTGTACATAAAGGTGATTATTGTATCAGTCTAAGAAGTTTTCAAGGTGGTTTTGAATATTCAAAGTATGAAGGTGTTGTGTCTCCTGCTTATCAAATTTTTTATGCAATAAAGAATATAGATGAATGTTATTATAAATATCTTTTTAAAGACCAGACTTTTATTGCAAAAATGAATTCATTTACTATGAGTTTGCGAGACGGAAAAAATATCGCATTTTCTGATTTTGGAAATACATATATTCCTCTTCCGCCACTTTCCGAGCAGATAAAAATCGCAAACTTTCTTGACAAAAAATGCGCCCAGATTGATTCAATAATTGAGGAGTCAAAAAAGTCGATAGAAGAGTACAAGTCCTGGAAGCAGTCAATGATTTTTGAGGCTGTTACCGGGAAAAACTTAAGATGCAAAAAGAAAGACAGCGGAATTGAATGGCTCGGCGAGATTCCGGAAGAGTGGGAAGCAAAAAGGTTCAAAAGCATTATAGATTCATTTGAAAAAGGGAATGGAATAACAAAAGAAGAAGTTTTTTCCGATGGAGATACTTTTTGTGTGCGGTACGGGGAAATTTATTCAAAATATGATAATTCATTTGAAAATTGCTTTTCAAAAACATTCAAGGATAAAATCCCGGTAAAAAAATATTTTTCAAATGGGGGCTTGCTGTTTGTCGGAACAGGCGAGCTGGTTGAAGAAATTGGAAAATGTGTCGCATATTTAGGCAATGAACAGTGTTTGGCTGGAGGAGATATTATCATCGCAAAACATAAACAGAATGCAAAGTTTTTAAGCTATGCAATGAACAGTCATTATGTTCAAGCTCAAAAAAGTTGCAATAAAGCTAAGTTAAAAGTCGTTCATATTTCTGCTACAGAAATTGGAAATGTTCTTTTAGCTCTTCCCCCGATTTCCGAACAGGAATCCATCGCAAAATTCCTGGACAAAAAATGCACCCAAATCGATTCACTGATTTCAGAAAAACAGTCGCTTATAAAAGACCTTGCCGAATACAAGAAGTCCCTGATTTTTGAAGCCGTAACCGGAAAAAGGAGAGTGTAAAATAGAATCTCTGGCTTTATTATGGTAGAATAAGAATATGTTAAAAACTGAAAATGTAAAAGCGTATTACTTTTTTGACGAGGCAGGCGACCCGCAGGTTCTTGGAAGAAAAGGCAAAAAAGATAGACCCTGTATAAGGCTAGGTTTCTTCCGAAACGCATGGCATGCGGCCCACTTTCACCTTAATAGGATCTACCAGTAATATACCTTATAAACGAAAAAAAAAGCAACGGAATTGATTATGCCAGACACAGAAAAACAGTTTGAAGCAGACATTGAAAGATACTTAATCTCAAAGGAAGGCGGCTGGACAAAATGTATTGATGCCGGATACAGAGCTGGAAACGCCGACGGCTACGCACTTGATATTGCGACCTTAACAGGATTCGTTAAGGACACTCAGCCCAAGTCCTGGGCTCGTTTTAAGAAGATGAATCCTGACAACACGGAGCATAAGTTTTACAATAGCTTTGAGGACGCTGTTAACAATGACGGAATGGTGTCTGTTCTTCGGCACGGATTCAAGCATTTGGGAATTGAATTCAAGGTCTGCTACTTTAAGCCGGAAAGCGCATTGAACCAGACTGCCCTTGAGCATTACAAGCAGAATGTTTGCCATTGTATCCGCCAGTGGCATTATTCTACAGAAAACAATAATTCTGTTGACCTTATGCTTGCCGTGAACGGAATTCCGCTCGTTGCAGTTGAGCTTAAGAATCAGCTTACAGGGCAGAGCACGGACAATGCGAAAATCCAATGGATTAACGACCGTGACGCAAAAGAAGGTTGCTTCAAGTTCAATCACCGCGTTCTGGTTTTCTTCTGTGTTGATTTGTACAATGCCTTTATGGCGACAAAAAAGCCTGCAAAAGAAGACGATTTTCTGCCGTTCAATCAGGGCTCAAACGGAGCAGGAGTTGATGGAGGTGCGGGAAATCCGCAGACTTCTGACGGCGACTATGTAACTTCATATATCTGGAAAGAAGTTTTTCAAAAAGACAAGCTCCTTGATATTTTCCAGAAGTTTATTCATTTTGACAGGCACGAGGAAACTTTTATAAATGGCAAGGGCAAAGAGGAAACTAAGCTTGTAAAGAAAATTATATTTCCGCGCTATCATCAGCTGGATGTTGTGCGTAAGCTTATCGCCGATGTAAAGGAATGCGGCAGTGGAAAAAACTATCTGATTGAGCACAGCGCAGGATCGGGAAAGAGCAACAGCATTGCCTGGATTGCCTATCGGCTTGCCTCTCTTTTTGATGACAATGACAGGCCTATGTTCAATTCTGTAATAATCATTACAGACCGCAAGATTTTGGATCAGCAGCTGCAGGAAACTGTTTCCGGCTTTGACCACACGCTTGGAAGTGTAATTGCTATTGATGACAAGACCGAAGTGGACGGCGAGCGGAAATCAAAAGCGCTTAGAAATGCAATCAATGACGGAAAGCGTATAATCATTACAACATTGCAGAAGTTTCCTGTAATTTACGAGCAGGTGGAAGGAGCAGAAGGCAAAAAGTTTGCTGTCATTGTTGACGAGGCTCATTCAAGCCAGACAGGCGACAGCGCAAAAAAACTGAAAATTGCGCTTGCAGACAAAACCGATGCCCTGAAAGAATGGGAGGCAATAGAAGCTGAGGCAGAGGAAAAGTCGGATGACAGCGAGGACGCGCTTATAAGGGAAATGGCTTCCCATGGAAACCATAAGAATTTAAGTTTCTTTGCCTTTACCGCAACTCCTAAAAACAAGACGCTTGAAATGTTCGGGCAGAAGCAGACAGACGGAAGCTACAAGCCGTTCCATGTCTATTCAATGAGGCAGGCCATTGAAGAAGGCTTTATCATGAATGTCCTTGAAAACTATACGACATACAAAAACTGCTACAAGATTCTTCAGGAATCCCCGGATGATCCGCAGGTTTTTGCCTCAAAGAGCGTAAAACTTATCAAACGTTATGAAGAGCTTCATCCGCATAACTTGCAGCAGAAAGCGCAGATTATTGTTGAAACATATATGGACAGAACCCGAAACGCAATAAACAGACGCGGAAAAATGATGGTTGTTACCGCAAGCCGCCTTGCTGCCGTCCGCTATTTTCATGAGATAAAACGGTACATTGAAAACGAGGCTAAAAAAGATGATGCGTATAGAAATCTTGAAATCTTCATTGCGTTTTCAGGAAGCCTAAAAGACCCGGAAGATCCAGCCGAAACGGAATACAAAGAAAGCTTGATGAACAAAGACCATAACGGAAATTCCGTTTCAGAAGCGCAGACAAAGCATGTGTTCCATAACGAAGGAAACATTCTTATTGTCGCGGAAAAATATCAGACAGGATTCAGCGAAAGTTATCTTCATACGATGATTGTTGACAAGAAGCTCCGCGACGTAAAGGCAGTGCAGACTCTTAGCCGCCTGAACAGAATTTGCGACGGGAAAGAAGACACTTTTGTTCTGGACTTTGTTAATACAAAAGAGCAGATTCTTGAGGCGTTCCAGCCGTATTATCAGACAACGGAATTAAAAGAGGAGCTTAACAAAAACCTGATTTATCAGACGCAGAAACTGCTCCGCAATTATAAGATTTACACTGATGAAGATATAAAAAACGTTACGGATATTTATCTGAAAGAAAAAAGGAATCCTTCCCGGCAGGCAATGATTACAAACGCATTGAAGCCAGTTGTTGACGGTTATAACAGCCTTAATCAGGAGCAGCGTTACCAGTTCAGAAAACTGCTGCGTTCATTTGTAAAGTGGTACAATTTTATAACTCAGATTATAAGAATGTTTTCAAAAGATTTGCACCGCGAGTATTTGTTCTGCAAGTATCTTGAAAAACTTGTTCCGCAGGACAAAGAGACAATGATTGATATTACAAGCAAGATTAAGCTTGAATATTATAAGCTTGAAAAAACATTCGAAGGCTCTGTTGAGCTGAATAAAGAAAATGGCGTTATTGAGCCGCAGCGGATAAAAAACAATGTGGGCGAAAAGGAAAAGAAAACTCCGCTTTCCGAGGTCATAAAAAGGATAAACGAGGAATTCGGAGCAAAGTTTACAGAACGCGACCGCGTGATTTTTGAAGATGTTTACAACACAATGAAGCAGGACAAAAAGCTGATGCAGTCGGCACGCTCAAACGGCCGGCAGATGTTTGAGAACAATATCATGCCAAAATCATTTGATGATACTCTCCAAAGCTCATACATGGAAAATATGGAAGCATATCAGTCTTGGTTTGAAGACAAGCAGAAATACGAGTTCATGAAGAAAATGATGGCGGAAGCATTGTACAAGGCGTTTATACATAACCAGCAAAGTACCTAATTTTCCCTGCAAATCCGCTAAAAATATGTTATAATTTTCTTATAAATAAAACATTCGGGGGAGCCTGCGGATTTGTGTATAGATGAAAGTCAGCTTTATTTTGATTTTGATGATTATTCTGACGGTGAGAGCGTCTGTCAGGAAGATTTAAATTTTTGCGCGGTTCAGGCAATTAAAAATGCTGATTCTATTCTTGACCGCTTTGAAAACCTTGAGCTTTTGAATGTGCTTGAGCAGGAAAACAAGATTCAAAAGCTGGACGGTCATTCCTCTTTGGTGTTCCGCGCGGTGGACAGCGTTACAGACAGAAAGGTTGTCCTAAAGTGCCTTGACCCGCTTTTTTCCCAGCGGATTGCAGGAATTCCTGACATAGACACCGATATAGACTACGAAAAGCTTTTTGAATGGGAAGATAAAATTCTTTCGGAGTTAAAAAGCAACCGCCACACGCCGGCTGTTATAAACCGTCTTTCGCGTGTTCCACTTCTGATTGAAACCGGCGGAAAAACTTTTTCACACACCTTAAGCTACCTTGCAATCGAAAATCTTAATATCGAGCTTAAAAAAGCCTTTTTTGACAACAATAATCCTTCGCTTTTAAAATATTGTAAGCGGCTGAGGCTGTTCTGCCAGATTCTTAATGCAGTCTGTTCTGTGCAGGGGAATGGAGTTTTTCACCGTGACCTAAAGCCTTCAAATCTTATGGCAAAATCCGGCAGGCAAAGCGACGGTGTTGTTCTGATTGACTTTGCCTCAAGCTACGCAAGAAAGGATATCCGTGAGAAAATCCGCCTCTATCCTGAAAAATGGCACGGAACAGAGGACTATGCCTCGCCTGAAATTCTCTGCGGTCTTTCTCCTGAAAAAGACCTTGCTCCTGCCCAGGATATGTATTCTTTGGGCTGCATGCTTTACGAGCTTTTCGGCTGCCACACATTCAATCAGAAATTATATGAGACAAACCCCGGCTATATAGAAACTATTGAAAACTGCCGCATTTATCCAAATGACGGAAACTGCTTTGAAGAACGGCTTGAAGTGTTCAATTCTTATCTTGATGAATTTTCGCGCTCTGTGCGTTCTGTTGCTTTGGGAGAAGAGGCGGATATTCCGTCTTTTATAAAGCAGGAAATTGAACTGATTATTCAGCGGTTCACTTCGTTTGACTGGAGAAAACGCCCTTGCAAAGAAGATTTTCCTGAAATCCGCAGAAAGCTTTTTTATCTTTCAAAGATTATGGAAAATACGCATCTGCGCTCAGAGTTTAAAAGGCGGAAGGCTGTGCACAAAAAACGCCTTATGGAAAAGTCAGCGGCACGGCTTGGTTCTGCAATGCCAAAATCGGAGGCTTGTAAATGACAACGACCGAAAACAACACAGAACTTTCTCTTGCCCAAAAAACCGTTTCCAACATAAAAATTGAAACCCTTCTTCCTGAAATTACACTTACGCTTAGTCTTGAGGATTTTACTGATTTTTCAAAGGCCGCAAAACTTGAGGTAAGAAAATCTACTGCCGTAATCTTCAAGGAAAAAATTGAAAACCAGATTGCGGAATTTGAAAAAGACAATTCTTCCCTTGCCAAAAACGAGCGCTATTCTGACACATATTATTACCGCCTTTCTGCCTACTATAAGCTGCTTGGTGACTTTGAGAATGAAAGAAAATGTCTTGAAAAAATCCAATCTAATGCAAACGTTTTTTTTGAGGAGCAGAAGGCTAAAAACCGGCTTGCTACGGAATCTATAAAAAATCTGTATGGATCAAAAAACGCTCCGTCTGACATTCTTAAACCTAAAACTGCGGAAACAGTTCGTACCCTTTCCTGCGTTCAGCTTGCCGCCGGGGACTACATTGGCGCAAACAAGATGATAGAATCATTTCTTGATGGTCAGGATGACGAATCAGAAGAAAACTATGAGCTTTTGTGCCAGTACGGCCTTACATTTGTTCTTTTGAATGACTTGCGCAAGGCTGTCCACACATTCCGGTATGTTTTTTACAATATTGAAAACACAAGCGATGTTGCCCTTATGCTCGCTTATCTTTACCGCGCCTTGATGGATCAGGAAAAATCTAAAAAAAGAAAATGCGCGCTTTATAAAAAGACTGTTTTCTGGCTTAAAAACGCCACTTGCCTTAATCCTGCCTCTAAGCAGGTTGCGGATTTTTTCTATAAGACTGCTTTCAAGACAGAAACAGAATATTTTACACGCTTTATGGAAAGGTTTGTAAAATTTGCTTCCACAAAAAAAGATAAGGAATATTTTGTTGATTCAATGAATATTCTCGGCAACTGCTATTTTGAGCAGAACCGATTTGCCGACTGCATTGAAGTGCTGCAGGAAATCTGTACTCAGAATTATTTTTCCGCAGGGATATGGAGCAACATTGCGCTGTGCAATATCAGAATGAACAAGAGCGACCGCGCCTTAAAGAATGCCGAAAAGTCATATCTAAAGCTAAAGGAAACAGACGGAAAACGGCTTAAACACAATGTTTCTTCTATATATATGGATTTATTGTGCAAGGCAAAAAAGTATGATGCGGCCCTGAAAGTCTTTGAGGAAAAATTTGGAGTGACTTTTGTTCCTGCAAGCAAGAAAGAATTCCTTGATGTGTGCGACCTGTTCCTTCGCATTCTGATTGAAAAAAAGGAGTTTGCACGTACTGCGGAGTATGCGGATTTTTTATGGCAATGCACAAAAAGCGCCCGGACTGAAGAAATGGCGGAAGTAAAGGTTTGCATACTGAACACAAAAATCAGGCTTTTTGCAGATATTTCATATAATCCTGAGATTCTTCTGGACTGTTCATTTGAGTTTGAAAAACTTTTTTACGAGTACAGAAAAACTCATAGAGATTTGCCGCTGTTTTTTAACAATCTAGTTTATTCAAGACTTGAGGGTGGCGGAAATCTTGATGGCGGAATCCTTGATATTTTTTTAAGCAATGTGACGGCAAACTGCTATCTGTGCGCTACATTCGGACTTTATCAGGCACGCATAAAAAACAATGCGGAAAAATGCGCCCATTACTACAACAAGGCGACAGAGCTTGTTACCGCGGCAGACTTTGAATGTCGCTCAAACCTTGCAGAAGAGCTGCACTTAAAATGTGATTTGGAGCTGTTCCGCCTTTATGAAAAGTTTGGCTCCCCGCGCGAGGCAGAGCGGAGAAAAGCGCGCATAATAAAAAAATGCCCGGAAGAGCTGTGGTTTTACAGGGAAGCGGTGAGAGGGGAAGGAGAAGAGTAATGATTAACATCCAGTTGAAACCACAAAAAGAAAACACCTATTGTCCTCTCTGCTTTTCCATAGTTACAAAGACAAATATAGATAAACATTTGGATGAAAAACATCCTCGAAATGGATATATTGCAAAGAAAAATATACCTTTTACAATTGTTCGTCATGTTTTGGATTATCTTTGTCCTGACTGTTATTTAACTTATGAAGATATAGATAAACTTAAAGAACATTTTACATTAGTACATCATTTTTCAATTAGAGAAGAAGAAATTCCTGAAGAAAAACCTATAGAAAAAAAAGTTAAACCTCCTAGGAAAACATCAAGAGAACCAAAAGTTTTTGTTGTTCCAGAAGTCCCAAAACAACCTGTTGAAAAATCCATAAATGACTTTACTCTTTATGTTTATGACTCTTTAACTCCAACTAGATGTAATGGAGGAACATACCATTCTGCAGAAAATGTTACTTTAGAAACCGTCACTTCTAATGGTATACCTGTTCGTTTTAATGCATTTTTTTGTTCAAAATGTGGCAAATATTATACGAACATAGAAGCTTTAGAACGCAAATTCCCATTACACAATTATCCGTTAATAAAGATGCAATTCCAGTCTTCAAGTCCATATGAAAAAAGAGCTTATTCAGACTTAGCATTGTATGGATATACAGCAAGAGCCGGTGCTTTAGCAGAATATGAGCGACAAAATATTCTGATTCGCGTTATGGTAAACAATTTTTTGAGCAAAAAACAGATAATTGGGCTATTAAGAGGTTTTATAAACTATAACGGCAGAGCTTCTCATATGGGGAATGCTGTAAGAATATGGGAAACAGATATAGAGTTTGTTGGCAACTTTAGACTTGATTCCCAAAAAAGAGTTAAAGCAGATACAGTAAAAATAATATATAAAGGCAAAATTCAATAAAATTTTTGTCAACTTTTCATAATTAAACCTGCTTGTTATTAGCAAGCGCAACAGATAAGGAGAATGAATTATGAAGTATTTTATGGTAACTGTTAAATGTGGACATGTTGGAAAGAACAATTATTACAAAGGAACATTGTTCTTGAAGGCTGAAAACGGTCGTGCTGCTGCTAAGCAGGCGAGAGAATGTCCAAGAGTAAAACATGATCAAAAAGATGCAATTCTAAGTGTATCTGAAATTGATGAAATGTTTTTTGAAATAGGTCGTGAACTGAATCATACGATTCATTATTACACTTGCGAAAGTATTCAGGAACAGAGAATGTATTTTTCGGAAATAGAGAACAATGTCTTTGTAGAAGAACGTGTTTTTGAAGAACCAAAGAAGTACGCAAAAAAGCATTCTCTTCGCAATACATACAATATGGATCCAAATTATGAATTCCTAAAAAGAAACAGATATTTGGATTACTACGTAGCTTAAGGAGATTAAGTGATGAAAAAAACAGTATTTGTAACTTTAATGATGGCAGATGATATGCATAAACGTCATTATCCTGTTGATGGAAATTCATTTATCGAATATCCAGGAGAAGTTTATTATGCAATCAATGCTGTGTTGGCAAAAACATTAAATGCAGATGATGATATAAAAGTTATCCTTCTGGAAACAAAAGCAGGGGACAAGGCTGGAACAAAAAATGCACAGTTGTTCATGGATGAATTAAACGAACTTAATACTTGTGGTGCAAAAATAACTTATGAAGTTATTCCGTCAGATTTTATTGAAACAAAAGAAAAGTTCAAAGATTTATACAAACGTCTAATTAAGACTTTCGAAAATGAAGCAGAATTATACGCTGATGTTACTTTTGGACCTAAATCACTTCCGTTGATGATATTTGTTGCAATGCAGTTTGGTGAAAAGTTCTTTGATTGCAGCATAGGAAATGTAATCTATCTCAAAACTGAATTTAAGAATGGAAAAGTTGATGAATCATCACAAATAATTTGTGACTACACACCACTTTATTTATTGAATAGCTTCACAAACACTATTGAATGTTCGTCTGGTGAAAAAGCTGTTGCTGCAGTAGAAGCATTATTTGAGAACTAACACATGGCAAAGATATTAGAGTTTTCAGAAATTGATAACCTATTCTTAAAATACAAAGATGCCTCTAAACAAGATAATACAGAAAAATATCTTGAAAAATTAAAGAATGATATTGTAACTGCGTTATGGAATAACCTGAGAACAAAGAAAAAGATAGCAGAGGCCCTTATGGAAAATGCTGATGTAATGGTAAAAACTACAGCATATTGCATCAAAAAATATTCAGAGTATGACGATTACAATGGATTCTCTGCTTATACAACAAAAGCTATAAAAAATAAACTTACTACAAGTTCGATTGATTCTGACTTTCAGGATTCGACTGGTGGTATGCATGTCTCAGATAACTACAAAGAAAACCAAAGCAAATTAAAACGATTATATAAATCATTTGTTGCATTGAGAAAAAATAATACCTCAGAAAATGAACTGAATAATAGTTTTGTTGAATATGCATCTAAGTATCTTGAAATAGATAAATCTATTGTCGTTGATTTTTTATATCCTAAGAAAGCGTCTGGAATGGAAATTAATAATTCAGAAGACAGTTCTTATGATATTACAGATATTTTTGGAGGTTCCAATACTTATTCACCGGCTCAGATTTATGAACAGAGTGAAACTAATAATGAAATCCTTTCAAAAATTAATGATGAATGGAATAAACAAAAAGAAGATTCAAAACAATTGATGTCAGAATTGCTTACTCTTTTCGTTATAGAGGCCCTGAGTAAAAAGTTCATCTGTCTTGAGTATACATCTTTAGAACCTTATTCATTCATCAATCGAAAAATGCTTAAGATTTATTATTTTAACCATGATGAGGAAATTCCTTCTCAGCAAGCTATTGGTGAGAAATATGGACTTACGAAATCAGGTGTAAGTAAAAAAGTTAGTAGATTTTTTGAAAAAATAATTAAGTAATTTGTCAACTTTCTAAGAAAGTTACTGCTTATATAAGTTAAGAAATTTTAGAGGAGTTTAATTATGGGATTAAATGATTTTGCCATAACAAAAGAAAGAGCTTTGCCAATTTTTATTTTGGCAGATGTAAGCGGTAGTATGCGTGGAATGAAAATCCAGGCTGTAAACAAAGCAATCCAGGATATGGTTGCAACACTTCGTAATGTTGATGATATCCGTGGAGTTTTCAAGTTAAGTGTAATTACTTTTGGTGGTAATGATGAAGTAATTGTACAACAGCTTCCAACAGATATTAAAGATTTAGAAATTACAGAATTATCTGCTTCTGGTAGAACACCTATGGGTGCTGCAATTTCAAAGCTTAAAGAACTTATTGAAGATAAGGAGATTGTAAAATCAAAGGATTTTCAGCCAACTATTGTTCTTTTGAGTGATGGTTGTCCAACAGATTATGATGGAAAAGAATACGATTCTCTTGAAAATTATCTGAATTGGGAACCAATTAAATTATTCCATGAAGCTCCAAGATGCGCAAAATGCATGAGAGTAGCAATGAGTGTAGATGAAGCAACAGATCTTAATATGCTAAGAGCTTTCTTGAATAATGAAACTGAACCTATGCAGGCAACTAATGCAAATGATATTGCGAAAATGTTTAAATGGGTAACTATGTCTACAATTAGTAGGATGTCTAGTACAGATCCAGATAATGTTCAGAGTTTCCTTAAGTTTGATTCTGACTCAGAGGATGATGATATTCTTGTATGAGTGAAGTAATTATCAAGGAACTTGATAATGCAAAACTTTTAGTTCTCTCCGAAAAAGGCGAGAACCACATAAAAAGCGGTATTTGTAATCAAGATTCCTATTCTTTCAAAGTCGATGACTCTGGTAATTATGCTTTTGTAGTGGCAGATGGTGTAAGCACTTGTGCATTTGCAAAAGAAGGGGCTGATAAAGCCTGTGAAGCTGTATGCAATTTGCTTTCAGAATGTATGAAATTACCAGAAGATGACATAAAACAGAAAGTTTTTTCTGAATGGAAAAACTTGGTTGAAAAGAATTGGAATGATTACGGAACCACTATCAATTTTATATATGTATATCCAGAAAGAATAGTAATGGGAAAGGTTGGTGATGGTGCTGTTATAGTAAAAGACGCTGAGACAGCATCGTTCTTGTATGAAGAATCTGAATTTTACACTTCAGAAACTTTTGCTTTAGGAACTTTTCTTCCAAAACAATCTTTTAAGGTAAATTTAATAAAACGAAATAATTCATTGTCACTTTTATTAGTTTTAATGACAGATGGCATCGAAAAAGAGCTTGATTCTGAAAAACTCAGAGAGTTTTCAGAATACATAGATTTAAATATCGGGAACCCAAATTTTGTGTTAGAATTAAAGGATTGGGTTTTAGGTCTAAATAAGAAAAATGGTGATGATAAAACCATTTTAATATGCAAAATCGAAGGAAGATAGGGAAATGAATGAACTTGAAGGTCAAATTTTAACATCAATCAATGGTACAAAATATTATCTTTCTAAGATTATCGGACAGGGTGCCCAAGGAATCATTTACAGTACTGCTGATGATGAATATGTTGTAAAGCTATATAAAAAAGAATCAGATTTAAAAAACAAGAGAAAATTAAAGAAACTTACATGGCTTTTAAAAACAGATTATCCAGATCAGTTTATTAAACCATTAGATATTATTGATTCTCCATACATTGGCTATGTAATGAAAAAAGTAAAAGGTCACATTTCTTTAAATAAATTACTTATTCCAAATCGTGAAATGTCTTTTTCTGACTGGTATAACAACGGTACTGGTGGACTATATAGAAGACTTTTGGTTGGACAAAAAATAGCTATGCAATTTGCTAATCTTCATAAAAAGAATCTGGCTTATTGTGATCTTTCAGGAAACAATATTCTTGTTAATGAAAATACAGATATAAATTCTGTCTGCATGATAGATATAGATAATATTTATATTCCTGGTGCTGACGAGGTAAACGTTTTGGGGACTTCACGTTATATGGCACCAGAAATTCTTACCAAGCAACTTGATCCAGATATTTTTACTGACAGTTATTCTTTAGCAGTTATCTTATTTGAATTATTAAAAACAGGACATCCATACATTGGTGATTTTATTGAAGATGGAACTCCAGAACAGATGACAGAAGCATATAAAGGTCTTTATCCATATGTTGAAGACCCTTCTACTGATTTAAATCGTTCTTCCCAGATGCTTCCATCAGATGTTGTATTTACAACACAATTAAAGGAATTATTCCAGAAAACTTTCATTGATGGAAAAGAGAATAGAGTCTCAAGAGTTAGAGCACAGGAATATGCTTTAGCATTCCAGAGAGCATCAAATTTGGTTGTAAAATGCTCTAATTGTGGAAATTGGCATTATGCAAAGCCTGATGAAAATCACAAATATATTTGTCCATGGTGTGATGCACTTTATGAAAAACCCTTAAGAATAGCGTTCTATGAAAAATATAATTGCAAAATTAGTGGTCAAAAGATTCCGGTAAGCGACAAACATCTTGAGGATTTTATTCTAAAAGAAAAATCAAAGAATATCGTAACAAAGAATTACATTAAAGATTCATATGAAGAAAATGATGATACTGCTCTTGAAGAATACTTTTCTGTGCGATTAGCGAAAGATGGAAAGTTCTATCTGATAAACCAATCAGGAAATATGATTGCTTTGAAAAAGGCAACAGAAGATAAGTTTGTAATAATCAAAAAAGATGAAATGAAACCTTTGGATATTAAAGATACCATTATTTTTACTAACCCAAAAGATTTGCAAAACTTTGATTTTGGAAACAATGTAAAAGGTATTTCTTTCAGATACGCAGTAGTTAAATAAGGAATTGGGAATGAAAACATCAGATATTATTTGGGGCGGCGATCATAAAGTAATTGTAACTCTTAGAAATCCTATAGAAGAAATGAAAGAAGGTGATGAAGTTCAGATTGAATTTAACTACTTGGAAAATGTTTATGAACTTACCTTTGAAGGGAAAAAAACTGTAATTATACCTAGCAACAAGGCCAGTGAAGATCAGCTTGATTTATTAAGAAATGGCAGAAGCAGTATGAATACAATTCTTAGTATGGATGAAGATGGATGCTTTATTCAGCTAAGAATTTTTGAGGAAATTGTCTTGCTTGGCCAATTATCTACATTAAGGATTGCAATAACAGATGAGGTTATTGATAGATTAACAGATAAAGAACAACAAAATCCTCTTGAAGCTCTTAAAGAAAAGTTTATTTATACAGATCCAAAAACAAAGAAAACTATGATCTTTGTAAAAGGATATAACAAAAAAAATGCAGACTTTTCTATTCTTTCAAGACGAAATAGATTAAATGTTTCTAAGGATTCTGATTCATATATTTCTAGCGGTTATGCTAGATACGATAGTAGTTATGCAGATTTTGATGCCGTATATTTAATTTCAGGAAACATTGAGTTTGTTGATTCAACAAGAGATGCAAAAATATCTGATGAATTAAATAAGAACATGGAAAAAATCCGTTCAAGTGGTAAATACTTTGAGATTTGGGATGCTTATTTAAATCTTGAAAGAATCAGTATGCTTCAACATGCAAAAGCAACTGGAGTTATTAAGTATAAATCTGTCCGAAGCCAAGCTACAAGTAATGGATACAAATACACTTTTACTTTAGAAGATGGACAATATGCAGATTTCTTAAAGGATGAGATTCTTGATTCTCATGTAGAAGACATTATTAACAGTGAGAAAACAACAGCAGATAATATAACCTCATTTAGAACTACAAAAGTTGGTGCTTTCTCAAAAATTATTGGTAATGAATGTATTGTAATTGATACTGATGCACCTTCTATTAATAATTTTATACCAGCAGAGGGGTACCTTTTCACATCTCTATCTGGTGATAAGATTAGAATGTATCGTTGTGAAATTGCTAAAGATAGAATCAGTAATAATAGAGCAGAAATTGATCATCTTCAGGAAATAATAGAAGATGGAACTCTTTTCCATAATCAGATTGGAGAAAATATTCCAATAACAAATAAACTAAAAGCATCTCCTCAACTTAAGAATAAGACTTTTAACCAGGAACAGATACAGGCAATTGATAATGCTATAAATACACCTGATATTTCTCTTATTCTAGGACCTCCAGGAACTGGAAAAACAACAGTAATAAAGGGAATAGTTACTCGTTTTGAAGAATTATTCAAAAAAAATAATCCAAACGAAACTCCTGATATTCTTATTTCAAGTTTCCAGCATGAAGCAGTGGACAATGCAGCAATTGGTATGGAAAATGATGGTCTTCCTGCAAATAGAACTGGTGGAAAGAAAAGAGAAGGCAGTAATGTTTCCTTCTACATAGATGATTGGAAAAAGAAAAAAACAAAAGAACTCTCTGAACAATTAGATAAAAATCAGGTAGATAAAGATGACTCTATTGAAAGTCTGAGAGGTCAGATTTTTGCCTGGTCAAAAAAAGGATGTGATTTAACAGAAGGTATTGCAATTCTCAAAACTCAAGTAAATGAAAATCTGGTTTCTTTATCTGCTGATGTAGTTGATGAATCTAGAAAATTAATTGCTCAAGTCGAAAATGGTGGAAAAACAGAAGCTATAAAAAGCATTTTGAATGATGAAGATCAGCAAAGAAATATAGTTTTATTATCTCAAAGATTGGATATTGAAGCTTTCAAAGATGATGGTGTTAGACACGCAAAAAAACTTAAGATTGCAATAGAAGATGAAGGTCTGTTTGATAATACAGATGTTGAACCTATAAAAGCTGTTATTTCCTCTGAAGGTGAAGACACAGAAATCTTTAAAAAGTTTGTAGAAACTGTCAACTTTCTAAAAGAAAACTATCTTAAAGAAGATGTGAAAGCACAAGAAGAAAAAATAGATATTCCTCATCAATTAGAACTTTTGTTAAAACGCATTGATGGAGAATTAAAGAATAAGAAAATTGAAAATCTAAATGATTCTATGGCAGCAGAAACATTAATTCTCAGACAATATCTTGATTTAATTCAGGATGATGCTGAAATTAAGAGAATAGTTGAGAATTATTCCAGCATTAATGCTGCAACTTGTCAGCAATCAATGGATATTAGAAAGGGGGCTCAGGACAAAAAATATGATTTAGTAATTATTGATGAGGCTGCCCGTGCAAATCCTTTGGACTTAATGATTCCTATGGCAATGGGAAAAAAGGTTATTTTGGTAGGAGACCATAAACAGCTTCCTCATATGTTATCTCCAGAAGTAGTTAAGGAATATCGAAAAGAAGGAAATACTGAGCAAATGCAGGTTTTGGAAGAAAGTCTCTTTGAACGTTTATTTAATACGCTTGAAAGCTCAGGAGCTAAGAAACGAACTACTAGACTTACAAAACAGTATCGAATGAATCCTGTTATTAGTAATTTTGCAAGTAAATGCTTCTATGAAGAAAAAAATACGGATGTTGGGCTTGATTCCTCAGAAGTAAAAATTGAAGAAAAACAGGCAAATCTTGGAATGTATAAAGATAAACCTCTCGTTTTCCTTGATATGCCACAAGCAACTTTTGATGCGGAAAAATCTGGAGTGAGTAAATCACGTCCTGCAGAAGCAAAAATTATTATGGATGAAGTTGTAAAGGTTCTGAAAAAAGATCCTAATAAATCTGTTGGTATTATTACTTTCTATAGGAAGCAAGTTGATGTCATCAATGAATATAAAATAAATCTAACTGATGAACAGAAGACTAGGGTAGAGATTGGAACTGTTGATGCTTTTCAGGGAAAAGAATTTGATGTTGTCTTTCTTTCTTGTGTAAGAGCAAACAATTATTCTGAAGATGATTTACACAAGAAAATAGGTCATTCAATTGATAAGAATCGATTGTGTGTATCTTATACTCGTGCAAGACAGTTACTTGTAACTGTTGGTGATAAAGAAACTATGTCTTTTATTCCAGAGATGAAAGAATTAATCGAAATTTGTGAAAAAGGAGATGTAGGTTACTATGAACTTATCAAAGAGTAATACAGTATTTTCATTTGGACCATTCAAGCATTCTCTTTCTGCAAATGCATATAATGTAATTGAGTTTGCATGGCCTGTAAAAGCATTTGAATGTTATGCAAATAAAATAGAATCAGGTTCATTAGACGCATTAGCATTAACTGTATTAGAATTATTAAATTTACAATACTTAAGATTGGATCAAATTGCAGATGATTTAGGAATTAGTAAAGAACTTTTAGAGCATATTATTGATCATGAACTTCTTTCTAAAGGTTATTGTGAACAAAATAAAAAGGAATTTAAGGTTACAGATAAAGGAACTGAATATCTTAGAGATATAACTACTAACGAAATAAGTAAAGAAAAAGTTTTTGGTTATATGTTTCAAAGTATGGTCGATGGAGAGTTTTTCCCATTCTTCTATGAAGGAACATTACCGGATCCTTGGCGCAATAAAGACGGGCTCTACTTCCTTGATGTTGAGGAAAAACAGCCAGAACAAAAAGAAGACTCAACTGTTTTGTTGAATAAGATAAATCGTGCTTATCATAAATACGGGTATATTTATCATAAATCGAAAGAAGTTTCTGAAAATCCTTCATTTGATGAGAATATGTTTGTTGATGCAGAAGATGACATCCAAGATCAGGATTTTGATTATGATGCAGATTTGAAAGATTCTTCATTAAGCGAAGAAGAAAAAGTTGAATTAAAAAATCTGAAAAATGCTCGTATAAAATTGCTTAAAACAGCACCTAAAGAGTTATATGTAAAATTTAGACTATATTCTCTTAAAGATGATCCAAATTCATTCCAGATTAATTCGCCATTTGAAGAAAATGAAACTAAATGGTATTCAGAATCTTTTGCTCGAATGAGAAAGGATTCTAATATAATATTTGGTTTGTCAGAATCTGATATGAAGAAACTAGAATCGTATTGTTTTGAAGTAACAAATCAAATGTATAACGATATTCCAGAATTGAAAGAACTTAATCCAGAAGAGTATCTTGAAAGAACTTATCCAGAATTAAACTCATGTAGTATTAAGGCTATTCTTAAAAAAAGTTATTTACGTCTTGTTCGACAGGAAATTTTTGCACAAAAAGGTGCTAATAATGAATCCGATGTAATTATGAATGTTTATAGATCACTTGAGTTATTATTAAACAATTACATTAAAAAAAACAGCAATAAAGGAAAAGTTATTAGTTCTTATTTCAATTCAGTAGGATTTGAATCAGATATTGATGATATTCCAAGATATTTCGGAATAACAGATAACTTATCTGCTGTTAATACGGAAAAAAGAACTCTTTTGGATTCTGGAAATAATTTCTATAAACGATCAATGATGAAGAATTTTAATGGTAGCAGAAATGGAACTTCATTAAGAGAGAAATACTATTTCTTAATGTATGCAGCTTACTTGAATAAAAATCTAAATTTTGCAAAGGCTTTGAAGGAAGATAAGTCGATTGTAGCGAAAATTGATTACATAAATTATAAACGAAATGACTATGCAGGTCATAATGATGGATATGATGTTGCAGAAGTTGATTCAAAATTACTTAAAGATATAGTGACTACTTTTAACGAACTCTCGAGCGTTTTAGTGTCTAACTTTGATAAATAGGGGATTGAAAAATGGGAAAGAAAAATAAGGGTGGAAATAAACCTTCAGTAACAAAAACAACAGTTACAGCATCGGCTGCATCTAACAGCATCTCAGCAGAAGACAAAGAACTCCTTGATTTGGCAAAATTAGTTGTGGAAGAAGGAGACAAAGATTTAAAAAATCTCATCCAAAAGTTAGCGGAAAAAGCTAATGAAGAACATAAATTAGAACTTGAAGGTCTAAAAAATGAATTTACAAAAAATCTTGAAACAGAATATGCTGACAAAGTTAAGGAAATTGAAACCTTAAAAGAAGAACTTGATAAACTTGAAGAAGAAAAGAAAGCAATAGAGCAGGGTAAAATTGATTTAGAACGCGATAAAAATAATCTCAATATTGAAAGAAAGAAGGTACTTGAAAAAGCAGAAAAAGAAGCTGGACAAAAATTTGATAAAGTATTCGAAGAACAAAAAGCTCAGTTTAAAAAAGATCAGGAAGAATTAAAAGGTAATCTTGATGATATTGAAAACCAAAGAAAATCTCTCGAAGCAGAAAAAGAAGCTTTTAATGAAGAAATGACTTCGGAAAAAAAGAAGCTTGAAAAAGAGAGAAAAGTATTTGAGGAAGAAAAAGAAGATACTAGAGAAAGTTTTGAAAGACGTGATAATAGATTAAAAGCTAAAGAGGAAGAGTATAACAACTCGAATCCAGTTAAAATAGCGGAACAAGAATCTGTAATCGAAAATTTAAAAGAATCTATTGCTCGCTGGAAAGAAGGATATAAGAAACTTTCAGCACAGAAGAATGAACTTGAATTAACAAAGGCAAAAATTGAAGGCTATTCGATTGAAGAACTTCAGCAGGAACGCGAACGACTTGCAAACGAATTAGACGAATTACAGAACAAATTTAGCGAATATACAGATTTAAAACTTGCTGAAATGAAATTGGCATTGGAAGATAAGCCAAAATACATTGATCAAATTAATCAGTTACAGTCAGAAGTGGCAAGTAAAGAACATGAACTCTCAAGACGTGCTAATGTCCAGCTTGAATATGAGCAGCTTAAAGAGCAGTTGGGATTATTGCGTTCTCTTAATGATCATTTAAGAACAGAATTATCAACAACAAAGAAAATGCTTGAAAGTTCAACAGGTGATGTATGTCCTGCATTGACTCAAATCGATACAAACGTTGATTCTGAAAAAGAAAATGATTTAAAGAAAAAACGTGATAATTTAAAGTCTCAATCAGAATCATTAAATTCAATTGTAAATCATATTATCACTTATGCTGCAAGCCGAGCAAAACCTCTTTTCTATTCAAAGGAAGATATAAAAGCATTTATTGCAGGTATGGCAGCTTCTCCTTTTGCAATTCTGCAGGGTATGTCTGGAACTGGAAAGACAAGTCTTCCTAGAATTTTTGCAGATGCAATATTTGGTGAAGTAAACATTGTTCCAGTTGAATCGTCATGGCGCGATAGAAATGAATTACTTGGTTACTATAATGATTTTAGTAAAAAATACACTGCGAAAGAATTTACTTGTGATTTATACAAAGCAAATACTCCTAATTATCGAAGCGTACCATACTTTATTGTATTGGATGAAATGAATCTTTCACGTGTAGAGTATTATTTTGCAGATTTCTTATCTGTTCTTGAAAATGATCCAAATGAGTGGAAAGTTCAATTAGTTGAAACAGATATGAGACAGCTTCCAAATGAAATCACACCAGAAGTTAGAGATGCATTGGCTAATGATGATTCTGCTCGTTATGTTGAATTGCAATCAATGGTAGAGAAACTTTACCCAGAAAAGGGTAGCTTGGATTCTGAAGCAATCCAAAATGCACAGGCTGGTGAGAAACAAAAATTGCTTCAGTTCTTAGAAGAAAAACACTTTAAGAATATTCATGGTTCTGCAAGTCTTGTTACAGGTCCACAGCTTCTTGAAGATGGTAAAACAATTACCATTCCAGAAAACGTTTGGTTCATTGGAACAGCAAATAAAGATGAATCTACATTTGAAATTACAGATAAGGTTTATGACCGTGCACAAGTTATGAACTTCAAGAATCGTGCAAAGGGAACAAAACTTGATAAGAGTATTGAAAAGAAGTTTATTCCTTACGGAACATTAAAAACTCTCTTTACTAAAGCTAAAAAAGAATTTGAATTCGACTGTGCTTCAAATTCTGCTATCAATTATATTGATAATTATTTGAAAGAGCATTTTAAGGTTTCATTTGGTAATCGAATCTTAGACCAGATTAATAAATTTGTTCCTGTGTATGTAGCCGCATCTTTTGTATCAAAACCAAAGAATGAAGCAGAAGAAAATGTTTATATATATGAAGCTCTTGATTATCAGATAACAAACAAAGTTCTTAGAAAACTTGAATATATCGATATGACTGGAGAAGAAATTGAAGAACTTGAAAACATTTTTAAAAATTACAATCTTAAACTTGCTTTAGATTTTCTTAGCTCTAAAAAGGAAAACTAAATGACAGTTTCATTTGTTGATGCATTTGAAAGCAACAAAGAAATATCATTAGAAGAAATAAACTATATTATTCCTTATTCTGGAAAACTGGTAATAAAAGATGTGAATCCAGATAGTTGTGTATTAAATCACAAACTAATTCATCATGATTCAATGTTCGAGTTACCAATTCAACAGGATGATATTACTCTTAGTTGCGGTACAGATACTGTTAGAATAAAGATTCTCAAAGGTGAAGTTTCACAGGAAAGTATAATTGATTATCAGGATATTTATAAACAATATATGTCTTATACTAAGGATGATTGTTTTGATTATCATGATTTGTTAAAAGCTTTTGATATAAATAATACTGACGCTATAAAACTATGTTCCTTTAATAAAAAATTTGCAAATTTATTACAATCCAATAACCGTGATGAAATATTGAAAGATGTGAAATATTTACCTCACATTTTCCATAGACCCAAATTGCACTTGAAACAAGTAGAGGAGGTTAGACCTGCTTCTATCGTTACAAGAATCGGAACTGAATCTATTAGACATTTGGCATCTCATAGTGAACATTGGAAAGGTATTAAAGCAAACGGGCTTATTCCAGAACGATTATTAGCAAGAATTCTCGAAGATGATTATGCTATTTATGAAAATGTTGCAGCAAAAACAATTGTTGATAGATTGTATGCATTAGAAAAGAAAGAAAAAGAAGATACCATTGATTGTAAGATGAATTTCACCTTATCTGAATCATATTCTCAGGGTGGTGAACGGCAGAATTTCTTTGATGCAATCAATTTTCTTTTTAAGGGCTTTGAAAATTCAGAGTCTAGTACTACTCAAAAATTAATTGAAGAAACACTGGAAATTATAAATTCAATTCTTGAATACCTTTCAAAGTGTAAATCGACAAATTTATATCGTCATATAAAGAAAGAAAAAGAAATAAAAGGGACACTAAAGAAAACCAATATTTTCATGATGGATAACTATTATAAAAAAGTTTATCAATTGTGGGAATTGTTGGGAAAGAAAGAAGAAATTACGGACATCCTCGAAAAGAAAGAACTTCAAGAAGAATATCTACTTTATGTAGAGCTTATAATTCTGTTCTGTTTGAAATATATGGGATTTACGCCTGAAGAAGATGATGAAACTTTATTAAGTAATAATTTATTCAATCATTGCTGTTTTGTCTTTGAAGACTGGAAAATCGTTTTAAATACAGAAAAGGCAAAACTTTTTGACGGTTTTATTACTGTAGAAATTACACAGGAAAAAAAGATACCTGTTCATTTCACAATAGAGTTACCGGATAGTTCTGTATATCAACAATTTAAAGTATCAAAAGCTGGTAATGAATTAATCTTTGATAAAAAACTTAATGAAAGCGAACAAAATGAACTATGCAATTTGCTTTTAAATAAGATAGATAAAAAGTTGCAGAGTAAGTGGAGACAAGAATTTAGAAAGACTCTTTTTGATACAATGATGAAGGTTTCAAATAACAAAGAAACTTTATTATTTGTACCTTGGAAATATGGAATAGCCGATGATTACAAAACAGCGAAGGAGACTATTAATCAAATAGGAAAACTACTACCATCTGGATTTGATGAATGTTACGTTCTTAATATTACTCGTCCAAATGAATTAAGAAATATTAGTGATGAATCGCTGTTAAAATCTTTAGTGTCATATAGTTTAAGAAATCAAGAATCTGCTAAAAATAAAGAATTCGGAATTATTCCAGTAACACTCAATGATGTAAATTCTTTCAGGCGTTTATCAAAAATTTTCCTGAAAAACATGATTACTTTAAAAGATGAACAAACTTGTTGTCCTCAGTGTGGTTCAAAAATGAAAGGTGATAAAACTAAAGGTTATTGCTGTGTAAATCAGGAATGTAACTTTGAGATTTTTAATTCTCAGTGTCCTGATTGCAGAAAGAAGTATTGGTATACAGACTATATATTCCCTAAGGTTTTTCAGCTAGATACTGAATCAATAGGAATGAAGATTCTGTTAAATGAGAATGATTTAGGATTTAAGAATATTACTACTTTAACTTCTGGACATAAACCTGAGTGTCCATATTGTAAAAGAGGAATCTCTTTATCATTTGAAGGAAAATACTCAGTTGATGACTTTATAATCAAAACAGAGAAAAAAAAAGAAAACTCTAATTGAAACAAAGCCCTCTGAAATTATAATTTGCAAAGAAGATACAAAGAAGCCTCTTGTGAGTGAAACCGTTAATTTTGTAAAACCTTCGGTTGAAAATGCTCAAAAAACTAATTCAAAAAATGAAACTAGAAAAGAATTGCCGTTTCAAAAAAATACTATTCCAGTAAAAGAAACAGTAGTCGAACGAATAATTGATATAAAATCGGTTAGATGTCCTTGTTGTTGTATTGTTTTAAATAAAAGAAACTACAGACTTCATCTTCAAGCTCATTCAGACAATCAATCTTACAAAATCGTATCAAAAAATCTTGCTAAGGTTGAAACAGTTTTATGTCCTATATGCTTGGAAGGTTTTAGGAAAACAGAGTCATCTGCTTTTATAAACCATATGTGGGAGTTTCATTCTGTTGAACTGAACTCAAGATTTAAAATGAAGGGGCAAAATTATTTTTGTAATAAATGCAATTCTTTGTTGAGTGGAGTACATCCTGCTATTGTTGTTCAGCATTTTTTTGGAGCTTGCAATTAGAAAATATGTTTTCTTGTCTGCATACTTATAAGCGGTATAAAATATATTTTGAAACTTACACTACATATATCTTGAATTATTAAAAAATGTAGTGTAAATTATAGTTACACTACAAATACTCAAAATTAGCATATTTGTAGTGTAAGTGTGTTTATATGAAATCGGATGTGGTAAAAGCGGTTTTTCAGGATGAACTAGAAAGAAACCAGCGCCTAGTATCTCGTTATGAAAAAGAATTGGAAAATCTTCCTAAAGGGTCTATTTATAAGAGAAAAATAGGTAATCATGAATATTTCTATTTAAATTACAGAGAAGGAAACAAAGTTATTTCTAAATTTTTGGGGAAAAATGAAACGTTTGATTCAGATGAATTGCAGATGCAGTTAGATAAGCGGAATGAATATAAGCAACTCATAAAAAAATTAAAACTCGAACAAAAGGATTTATTAAAGGCATTAAAATGAGAAAAGAGCAGGAAGAGGCTTTTTGGCAGACAATTAAAGCATTTGACGAAATCGGTCTATTACGTCATGTAATGATTATCGGTAGTTGGGCTGAGTATTTATTTCCGCCGTTATTTAAAACAGATTTTATGCCTAATTTAAAAACTCGTGATGTGGATTTCTTTTACAGAAACATTAATATACCAAAAGAAAAAATCAATGTTGTACAAAAACTAAAGAATATTGGCTATATTTATGACGAAGTTGATGGAATTTCCAGATTTTATAAAGAAGATCTTCTTGAACTTGAATTTCTTACAAGAGTTCTTGGGGCAGGAACTGATGGAAAGGTGAATATTAAACCTCTTGGAATTACGTCTGAAGGATTACGTGCCATAAATATTCTTTCAGATTTTGCCAGAGAAATTGAGACAACTGCAACAGATGGAGAAAAATATACGCTCATAATTCCAGAACCTTCTGCATATGTGATTCAAAAAATTCTTACAAATCCTGACCGTGAGCCTCGAGAAAAAAGAGCAAAAGATATTGTCGCCGTAAAAGAGCTCCTTTATCATATCGAAAAATCCACAGAACACAAAACTAAATTTAGCAAGGTTTATAAAACATTATCCGTAAAGCAATTAAAAATCATAAAACAAGTATGTGAAGAAAACCAGATTGTTCTCCCTTAATTATAAACTGTATTTATGAATAAAATGCGGAATCTGTCCGGAAAAATCAAATTTTCTACTTGCAATTTTATTTCACAAGGGGTTTGGAATATGCCGGCGACTGAATACGGAAAATATCTTAAGAAGCTCAGGATTGACAAGAACAAGACTCTTGCGGCGATGGCAAAGGATATGGGGATTGCGCCTTCTTATCTTTCTGCGATTGAAAGCGGCGAGCGTGTTATTCCTGTGGATTTTACGGAAAAAATTTCTGAAAAGTATTCATTGGATGATACGGCAAAAGATGAGCTCAGGGAGCTTGAACTGAAGACTCCGCGCAATGCGCTTCAGCTGGATTTTAAGAAGTCGGGCAGCACGGAAGAACAGAAAAATCTTGCGATTCTGTTTGCCCAAAAATATGCAGGTTTGAGCAGTGAGCAGATTGAAAAAATCCGAGCGGTGCTTGAAGAAAAATAAAAAACGGCCTGATGGCTTGAAAAAGGAGGTGTGCCTATGCTTGTTCAAAGTGCAAATGGCAAAAAAATAACCGCTTAAAAGAAACGGCAATTTCTAAAAGCGGCTTGGTCAAAGAAGCAAGAAGAATCTTGTTCAATGAATGTGTACTATTGATTATACGTTCTTCTCTTCTTTTAGTCAACAGTTCGGAACTGGCTTGTGAAAAAATGTAATCAGCGCGTATGTTCCAGCCTTGTGGGATTCAAAAATCCTGCATGAATAAAGATTGTGCCGCAAAAACTTTATGCGGCTGACTAAAATTGCGGTTCGTAATTTGGGCTGCGAGGGGACAAAATGAATTTTAAAATAACAAAACGTCCGAATCCGCATGTAAAGGGTTCTTATCTGTTTCATGCCTCACCTTTTTATTCAGACGAGCTTACAATTCTTAACCTTGCGAAAGATATTAGCGACGGCTGTACTCTGAACATTACCGATGTGGAGGCGGTTCTTTCTTCGCTTGTAAGAAAACTTCCGCTGTTCCTAAAAAAAGGCTTTATTGTTCAGCTTGGCTCGTTCGGAAGAATCCGTCTTTCGTTCAGTGCAAAAGGCAAGGAAAAGGCTTTTGATGTTGAGGCGGCGGATATTTCGTGCAAGCGGATTGTCCTTGTTCCGTGCTCGGAAATCAGGAAAGAAATAGAGTCAACGACGTTTTCAAAAATAAATGTTGTTACAGAAGGTTCGTCAAAATCTTCCTCTGAAGAAACTGACGAAAAAGAAGCTTCTGTATAGAACATCATTCTAGTTTTTGCCGCCAGTGGAAGCAGCTGTTTACAAGCTGTCTCTGCTGGCGGCACTTTTATTTTATAACAAAACTGCTATGTTTGGGATTTATAGAAAAAGTTTACAGACTTTCTTAATTCCAATATAAATCATATTCTTTTTTGTATTCTTCATCTTCTATGTAGATACCCATTTTTATTAAATTATGCATACTGTTTTTTACAAAATCTTTAGAGTCAATATTTTTTATCAAATCTGAACTGAATGAAAACATAAGGGCATTATATGAAGGCAATTCAAAAGAGCTTGGATTAAAATTTTTTAGTGGAAGAAATCTGTAAAAACAATCGTTTGTCAAGGAAGGTCGTAAAGTAAACTCTCTGTTGTCTATATTTAACGTTATTTTGTCTTCTTCAAATTTTTTAATTTCATATATTTCGGTTTTAACTTCACTTTCAAAGAATTCATCACCATAAGAAGCTTTTACCGAGATTGTTTTATTATTCATTGATACTGTGTATTTTCCATATCCCCCTGCGCCTGATTCCAACCGCCCCATCTTGTATGAGCCATCAGTATCGAACTGGTAATATGAGTTGATTCCTGTTACCCAAGAAAATCTACAAATATACCTTTTTAAATCATTATCTGTCCATTCTTTTGTTGAGAAAGGGTCTAATTTATCTGTCAGATATCCACCGAAAATCCAGCCGTATATATTTTCTTTAGCTTGTGCTGTTTCAATTGGAAGCAGAATTTTTATCCAGTTTGATTTTATGCCGTCAATTGTGGTTTTTTCTCCAACAGAAATAATTTTTACTTTCATTCTGTCATAAAGAGCTCCGATTTTATTTCCCGATAAATCAGGCTTGTTTCTTATCCGTAATCCTTCTGGAGACTTTACATATAAAAAATCAACCTTTTTGTTGTTTTCAAAATATTCTGCATCTAATGAAAAAAGAAAATTTGAGCAGAAAATTAGAATTGATAATAGAAAATACTTTTTCATTTTTTCCTTCCTGATAACGTCAGTCTTGATAATGTAAGCGGCGTGTTTTTTCTTATTTTTTATGAATAATATATCTAAAAATTATGTTTTTTCATAGGTTGTCTTTACGTTTGTCCCCCCCCCTCCGACACTCCATGTCGTTATTGCGTTTTATAATGAAAAAGGATAAAGCGAAAGCGCGTTTTTTTGTGAAGTTGCGCCGCGAGTTTTGGAGGTTGTTATGTCGGAAAAGCAGATTCTTATTAATTGCGGGAAAAAGTGGTTTGAGTTTTCAAAGAGCAGGACGGGCTGAACTGCAATCCAAGACTTTACGTTTCGCCGGAAACCCAGGGCTTGAAAAAGCCGGTTATGTCCGTGCTGCCGCCGCAAAAATAATCCGTGCCGCAAAACCTGAAAAAATGTCTTTCAAGGCGCAGCTTATGCGGATTGATTGCCGGAATGTCGTTTTAAAAATTGAATTGTAAATGCAAGCTGGAGGAGATATGGAAAACGCAGTTCTTTTTTTGATGATTTTGCTTTTGTCTTTGACGGAATTTATGATTGTTTTTTTGCTGAAACGGAAGGTAAAAAAGCTGCTGAAGGAGTAGAAATGTTTTCTATTTTTCTGACTGTGATTTTTTAGATTAAGATAAAAGTTGTGTTATAATTATATTACAGGAAAATAAAATGCGAATTATTACAAATTCCAACAAACCTAATGATAGAATGTTTAAATTGATTTCTGAACAAGGGAAAAACACACAAGTTCTGATTGCCTCTGCCTTTTTTAATGAATCTAAAATAGCGTTGGATATGGTAAATAACAACTGTACAATAATGCTAATTGTTCGTCTTGATTATGGAACTTCTCCAGAAGCTCTTCGGAAAATTTTAAGTAATAAAAATATTGATATACGCTTCTTTACAGGACCGCATTTTCATCCGAAATTCTATATTTTTGGTAATAATACGGCTTATTTAGGTTCTTCTAACTTTACAAGTCCTGGACTAACAACAAACAATGAAGTAAATATTGAATTCGATTCAGAAGAACCTGTCTTTGAAGAGTTGAAGTCATTATTTTGGGATTATTGGAATCAGGCTGAAGTTTTGACAAAGGAAAAACTTGATAAATTTGCAGATATTGTTGCAAATTGTAAAAATCCGGAACCTTTTCGCTCTATTATGGCCTCTGTGGGAACGTATGAATATAACAATGTAGGCAGAACAGAAATATCTGGAAACCAAAGAGAAAAATATGTTTCGAATTTCAGAAAATCATATCAGCGTTATATAAGTCGTTTTAATATCTTGAAAGATATATATGAAAGCACAAAAGTTCGTCGTTATCCGAATGTTCCATTGAGAATAGAAGTGGATAGGTTTTTATGGTGGATTAGAGAAGTTTATGCAACTGGAGAAAATTATAGAGGAATTCCTGAAAAAGATACTGCTAGCATAAAAAAAGAAATAATTCCATATATAAAAGAATTTGAAAACGTTAAAAATGGCTATCTTGATATATCGGCCTCAACAAGATTCTTCTCAGTTTCAAATGGATTTAAATCAAAAGAAATGATTGAAAAAATGAATTTTGATGAAATATTCGATATTCTCGCTGAGGTTTATGCTTTTCATGATAGTTTAAGATTTTATGCTGGTGGACTTGCTACGTTGAAAGAAACTTTTAAGAATGAAAATGAATTGGATAAAATAAAGAAAACAATCATATATCTGCTTTTTGGTAAAAACGAATATGAGGAAAGAATTTTTGACTGTCTTTATGATGAGCATTATAAATTAAAAGGTTTTGGAGAACATTGTCTAAAAGAGCTTTATGGTCTTGTGAATTCAGATGAAATTCCTATTTGCAATGGGCGGACATTGAAAAGTATGGAATGGCTTGGATTCGGAAAACTGTAATAAGGAAAAATCAAACATGGCTTCTGATAAAAAACGCGATGACATCCGCCGCACTACACGCATTATTCAGATTGACGAGATGCTCCGCGGAGGGGCTTTTGTGGGAATGGACGAGCTGTTTTTTAAGTTCGGCGTGAACAAGCGGACGGTTGAGCGTGATTTTGAGCGGCTTCGGGATGAGATGAACGCTTGCAAGGCACAGGCAGAGGAAGTCGTGAAAGCGGAATTGATTTATGATTGAGCGAGGAAGTCCGGGCAGAAAACTGTTTGGACTTTTCTCATATCTCACAAAAGTTGAGGTAGAATTGTTCACAAGTTTTATGTTATAAATTGAACACGAAATTGAGCAACAAATTTATAAAGGAGGATATGGATGAAACTGTTTTTATGTTCGCACTTTTCAAGTGTAGGAAGTTTGATAAAAGAAGAAATTGATAACAAGAAAGTCGCATTTATTCCCACAGCTTCGCTGCGTGAAGGCTATACCGGTTATGTCGGCTCGGCTCGAAAGCTATTCAATAAACTGGGAGCAGCCGTAACGGAAATTGATATTTCAACGGAGGCTTATTTAACGATACAGTCCGTTTTTGAAGATGCGGATGTGATATATTTTACTGGTGGAAATTCTTTCTTCCTTATGGACCAGCTCCGTAAAACGGGAACGGATGAGCTATTGAAGAAGGAATTGGCAAAGGGAAAACTGATGATCGGTGAATCGGCGGGTGCGATTATATGCGCTCCAACTATCCAATATATTGAACAAATGGATGAAAAGCCGGAGGACTACTCACAAGAAGATGATGCAGGGCTTGATTTGATTGATTTCTATGTTCTTCC
>OIXL01000065.1_pt1 | contig 61464 bp, 44 predicted proteins | sample 1587761 | NCBI WGS metagenome assembly OIXL01 (sample SAMN03283246) | human gut metagenome | biome: human-associated habitat; material: feces | host: Homo sapiens | place: Peru | collected 2012 | reverse complement strand
GCACTTTTATTAATTCAATCGCCAAAAATCTTCACAAATTGTAAATCTGCCTGCGCTTTTATTCTTTTTACAAAAAAAAACTCGACATTCGGGCTACTTAAATTATTTATAATGTGTTTTCCCGGTTTTTATTATACACTGAAAACAAATTCTGCTATACTTTTTGTATGTCTCTTAATTGCAACGAAATTGACAAAATTCTTGAAGAATTAAACCTGACAGGCTATTTTATTCAGGATATTATTCAGCCCGGCTATGACACAATCTCGTTTTATCTTTATGGAAACGGCGAGGCAAAAACCGTACTTGTATGCACAGCGCAAAATTCTTGCAGAATAAACGAAACCAGACGAAAAATCATAAAAAATGACAAACCGCTGCGCTTTATGGAATTTTTAAAATCCCGGATAAAAGGCTCACGGATAACGGATATAAACCAAATCGGGCGGCAAAGGATAATCCGGATGGATTTATCGCACGGCGATGAAAATTTCAGAATCTACATAAGGCTGTGGTCCAACGCGGCAAATATAATTGTGTGCGACGGGCAGGACAATATTCTTGACACAATGTTCAGGCGTCCTGCAAAAGGCGAGACAACCGGCGGCAAGTTCGTAATTCCAGAAGAGAAAAATGAAACAAAAGAATGGCCGGTCCGTGATTTTTCAGAAATCGCAGAAGAATTCAAAAAAAATCATCCGGACGGGGCGGAACTTTCTTTCAACCAGAAAGTTGACATCTGGTACGGAGAACATGCGCAGAATCTTTCGCGGGAATCGCTTCTTATTCAGGCTGAAAAATGGTTCAACACAACCCACAGCAGAATGAGCGCAGCGCTTGAAAAACTCAAGAAAAAGCAGACTGATTTTGAAAATGCAGGAAAGTTGAAACATTACGGAGATTTAATTCTTTCTTACAGCTATCTTCTGGATAAAAATTCCAGTTTTTTGGAATGCGAGGACTACGAATCCGGAAAAACCGTAAGAATTCTTGTCGACCCGAAAAAGAACGCCCAGGAAAACGCCGCGGAATACTACGAAAAATACAAAAAAGCGCAGTCTGGCGCAGAAAGCCTAAAGCACGACATTGAGCTTGCCTGCAAAAAAATTGAAAAAGTAGAAAAAATGTATCAGGAAATGCAGAATGAAAAAAATCCTGTACGAATTGAACAGCTTCTTAGAAAAGACACGACTCCAAGGCAGCAGAAGAAAAAGGAACACCCCGGCCTTGATTTTATAGTGAACGGCTGGTACATTCTGGCAGGCCGCGATGCAAACGAAAACGACGAACTGCTGAGGCATCACGTGCGCGGCTCAGATATGTGGTTTCACGTGCGGGATTTTCCGGGCGGATATGTCTTTGTAAAGCATCGTCCGGGAAAAACAATTCCGCTGGACATTCTTCTTGATGCGGCAAATCTTGCCGTATATTATTCAAAGGCTAGAAATTCAGGAAAAACCGACCTTTATTATACGCAGGTAAAATATTTGCGCCGTGCAAAAAACGGGCCGAAAGGACTTGTTATTCCGACCCAGGAAAAAAATCTTTGTATAACTCCAGATAAAGAAAGGCTAAGGCGGCTGGATTCTATACGCCAGGAAAACGAATTATGAAAAAAAATAAAAAAACTCAAAAACCGTTCGCAGATTTTTCAGCATCCAGGACTTTCCGAAGGATGATGTTCATTCCACAAAACAGAAAAGAATTACCTGCGCTTGTAAAAACTGTAATGTCGAACTTTTTTATAATCCAGCAAAAGCAGAAATTTGGAATTACAGACATTCCGGTTGTGCAGGTCGACCACAGGCTTGACGGACAGATTCCATTTGTTCCTTCAAAAGTAAAAATCTACCTTGATTTTATCTGGTTCATAGCAAGAACGATGGATGTGATTTTTGAAAAGATTGAAAAACACACGGCAATTGCCGCCCTTGCCGAATTTGAAAAATTCATTACGGAACTTTACAGGCAGGCCGGTACAATTTATTCAAAAACCCTAACAACAACTGAGCGACCGAAATATTTTTCCTCGCCAAGATTTATGATAATCCACGCGTTTGATCCGCATTTACTCTGCATACCAAGCCTTCACGTAGCGATTGTGGCGGGAACATGGGCCTACGGAAACTTTTAAAATCAACTGAACTGAACCAATATGAAATACAGGAATTTCTTGACGAAATTTATTTCGGGGCAATTAAAATTTCAGAAAGCGTTCTTTACGTAAAGCAGCACAGCATAAACTGCGTGGCCGCGGCGTTATATTTTCTTACAGCAATAAACGAACAGAATTTCTTTTCTGAAAAAGATGCTGAAAATTTTATAGACCGGCTGTTTCAGGATGCGACCGATATTTTTCCTTCCGATGTGCAGGAAATTCACGATTATATGAAAAAAATCTACAAAACCCTGATAAAAGACAAGAAAAAAGCTGAAAACTGGCAGGCGCCAATTTTCAGCTGGTTGAACAGTTACAGCAACTAATTAGAAGCGTTCTGTCCTGTTGTTCTTCTTCTGCTTGTAAAGCCCTGCCGAGCCTGCGCGAACAGAGCGTTCTGTCTGATTGTGGACATTAGGTCTTGAACGACGCCTGTTTCCACCGCGCTCATCGCGACTTCCGGCATCCTCAAATTTTCTGTCGCGTCTTCCGTGGTGTCTTGAACCGCCAAAATCGCCTCTGCCTCTTCCGCGTCCGCCACGACCGCCGCCAAATCCGGCATCGCTTTCCTTTACGTCAATATGCATATGCGGAACATTCTGGTTTTCTTTTGCAAAATCCAGCGCGCGTTTTGCGGCTTCTTTTGGAAGGGAAACCAATGTAAAATTTGAAGAAATATCGATTCTATCAACAAGCCTGCCAGGAATATCCAGCATTTTGCTAAAATAATCGGCAACAGCCCGTGGATTATATCCGTCGCGGCGTCCAATCTGAATATAAATTCTTGTCTGGTTTGAAGGACTTCCCTGCTGCGAAATTTTTCCGTAGCGGGATTTATTAAGTTTTTCACCGTAAAGAACAGAAAGAACGGAAGCAAGAACTGAATTTGCATCGTTATTTTCCGTCAGCTCCGCAGCCATTTTTTCAAATTCTTCAGACGCTTTTATAAGATTCGGTTCTTCGCCCGAAAGTCCAAGCCGTTCCTTCAGCTCGCCAAAAATGCGGCCGCGCTTTTTCTCAAGAACTTCATCAATGGAAGGAATTTTTTCTTCCTTCATTTCTCCCTTGCTCGCCTTTCTGACCGCACGCTGAAGAAATCCCAGTTTTCTGGTTTCCTGAGGCGCAACAAACGTTACAGCCACACCTTCTTTTCCGGCGCGTCCTGTTCGCCCGATTCTATGCACATAAGTCGCTCCGTCAAAAGGAAGCGAATAGTTTACAACATAATTCAGATTTTTAATGTCGATTCCGCGCGCGGCAACATCCGTAGCAACAAGAATCCTTGTTTTTTTAGTTTTAAACCGCGCAATGATTTTTTCACGCTGCGCCTGGGCAATATCGCCGTGCAGGGCCGCGACATCGTAACCTTTTTCGTCAAGCGCGCGGGTAACATTATCCGCATCATGCTTTGTCTGCGTAAATACAATTCCGTAAAAATCATCCGCAAAATCAATAAGACGCACAAGCGCCTCGATTTTATCGCCTTCGCGGACAACCCAGAATTTCTGGTCAATCAGCAAAGGTTCGTCCACAACGCCTTCTTCTTCAACAATCTCGTAATCGCCCATAAATTCGCCGGCAATTTTAAGGATTGGCGCAGGCATTGTCGCGCTGAACAAAAGGATTCTTGCATCCGGGTTCGCCTGTCTGAAAATTTCCTCAATATCATCAATGAATCCCATATCGAGCATTTCATCGCCTTCATCAAGGATAAAATATTCAATCTTGCTGATATCAAGAGTTTTTCGCTCAAGGTGATCCTGTATTCTTCCAGGCGTGCCGACAACAATCTCAACGCCTTTTTTCAAATCCCTGATTTGCGTTGAATAAGATGCGCCGCCGTACAAAACGCAAGAACGCGGAGATTTTCCTTCGGTAAAAGACTGAAGCTCCGCACAAGTCTGAATCGCAAGCTCGCGCGTCGGTTCAAGCACAAGCGCCTTTACAGTACCGGAAGAACCACGCAGCTTTTGAATAATCGGAAGCCCGAATGCCGCTGTCTTTCCAGTTCCAGTTCTAGCCCGGGCAATAATATTCGCATCTCCATTCAAAAGGCGCGGAATCGCCAGAACCTGAATCGGAGAAGGAACTTTAAATCCTTTTTTTTCTACCGCGGCAAGAGTCGGCTCGTCAAGTCCTAAATCTTCAAAAGAAATATCCGCATCGGTTTCCGCGTTCAATTCATCCTGAACTTCAATTCCATCCTGAACTTCAATTCCATCCTGATTTTCATCCTGTGGTTCAATCGGCACAATTTCATCATCTAAATTTTCGTTTTCGTTACTCATTTTTTCCCAATAAATAAAATATAAAATTAAAAAAGGTAGGTTCTTAATAATAGAATATTCCGCGTTTTTATACAATCGAAAAGAACAAAATTGAAAATTTATGAAAACTGTGATATACTCGAAGAGTATGAGTAACATAAAATTTAGCATAGATGAGAAAGTCGTTTATCCAAGTCAGGGCGTTGGCTTAATCACAGAAGTTTTTGAAAAGAATTTCCGTGGAACAACAATGACGTACTATAAAATTTATATCGAAGTTTCAGATATGGTCGTTCTTGTTCCAATTGAAAAAGCCGAGGAGCTTGGAATCCGGGCAATCGTTGGCGCGGAAGAAGCGGAAAAAGCGCTGAATTCACTTTCAGACGACTTTGAGCCAATCACTTCAGACTGGAAATTACGCTACCAGATGAACCTTGACCTTTTGAAAAAAGGAACAATCGCAGATATTGCGGCGATTGTGCGCTGTCTTTACAACCGTTCAAAAGTAAAGGAACTTCCGATTCTGGAGCGAAAACTTTATGACCAGGCAAAAAAACTTCTTGAAGACGAAATTTCAATAGCAATGGGTCTTTCTGAAAAAGAAGTTGAATCTATGATTCACGTAAAACTTGAGCCGCCTGGAGCCGCTCCAAAAGTAAAGCACATTATTGAAGATTTTGATGACGAAGACGACGATTTAATGAACGACGTTTCTTCAAGGAAAAATAAACGCGATGACGATGATGAGGATTCGGACGAGGACTCAGACGAAGTTTCATCGGATGATATTGACGCTGAAGAAGATTTTGGCGATGACGAAGAATAATTCTTCAACCGCAAATGTCATTATTTGCGCCGCCGGTTCTTCAACAAGAATGGGCGGCTCTATAAAAAAAGAATACCTTCCTTTAAATGACGGCACAGTTCTTTCTGAAGCCGTAAAGAAAATTCTGGATTCAGTAAACGTTGAAATTCTGGCAATCGCAATTCCTGCCGGCGGTCAGGAGGAAGCAAAAAAAGCGCTGTTTTCTGACAATTCAATGGAACAAAAAATGCAGGACACAAAACTGATTTTTACCGCCGGCGGCGCAACAAGGCAGAAAAGTGTTTTCAATGCCTTGCAAGCAATTGCCGCTCATGAACCAGAATCAGACCTGGTCTTAATCCACGACGGCGCGCGTCCATTTGTTACTGAAAAAATCATAAAAGATACGCTGGAAGCGACGGAAAAATGGGGAGCCGCTGTTCCCGGAATCACACCGGTCGACACGCAAAAACTCATGAATGACAGCGGATTCATTGAAAAACATCTTTTGCGCTCGCAGATGACCGCCGTCCAGACTCCTCAAGGGTTCAAACTAAAAGAACTTTTAAAAGCGCACAAAGCGGCGGAAAATGACGGAAAGGAATATACAGACGACACCGAAATCTGGGGAAAATACTGCGGAGACGTAAAAGTCGTTCAAGGGGATTCCTGCAACAAAAAAATCACTTACACAGGCGACTACACTTTCGGAAAACAAAATATGAATATAAAAATCGGTTTAGGCTACGACTTGCACAGGCTGGTTGAAGGAAGAAAACTTATTATCGGCGGCATAGAATTTCCTTTTGAAAAAGGAGAGGACGGTCATTCAGACGGCGATGCGCTTCTTCACGCAATTACAGACGCCCTTCTTGGAGCAAGCGGACTTGGCGACATCGGAAGCTTTTTTCCACCGGAAGACAAAAAATGGAAAGACGCGGACTCAGTTGAACTTTTAAAAACCATCTGGAAAAAAGTCCGCGAAAACGGCTGGACCCTGATAAACCTTGACTGCGTTGTAAAACTTGAAAAACCGAAATTCCTTCCAGAGCGGCAGAATGTCATCCAGAACATCGCAAACGCCCTGGGCGTTGAACCGGAAAAAATATTTGTAAAGGCAAAAACCGGCGAAAAGCTCGATTCCGTAGGAGCCGGAAATGCAATAGAAGCGTGGGCAACCTGCCTGCTTTCGCGATAGAACAGCAAGAAAGAACTGTTTTACCCGGCACACAACCGCCGGGCAATTTTTCCGCGCACAGATTACATCTGCCGATGTGATTCCGGCAAACTTCTACGCATCAGTAGACAACACAGACAGATTCACGGTCCATATTTCCTTTAAGAGTTCCGTTTTCAACCTTGAACTTCTTTCCGTTGGCCTTGTCAATATAAATGCCATCCGCAAAAGAAACAGGAATCTCTACTTTTACAGAATTTTTATGCGCATTTATAAGCACAACACCCCTGTCGCCACGTTTTATTCCGATAACAGCTTTGTCCTTTCCGTTATTAACAAGCTCCTCCGGTTCGCCTGCCATCGCCGTGCGGAATTTATTCACAGCGACAACCTCCGGATTCATAAATTCATTATTTCCAATATCGCCGATTTTAGAAGCCCCCGGAAATTGAACAGCTTCCTTCCCCTGCGGCCGGCTAAAAAATAATGGAGTTCCCCCTGCCCTTGCCGCAATAAGCGCCCATCCCATTCTTAGCTGGGCATTAGTCAAATGCGCCGATTCTCCGTGATTTGCGTAAGTATCATGACTTTCAACCCATGTTACAATATTTACAGGAGCAGCCGGATGCCGCCAGCTCTTCAGTCCTTTTGCGCTGAACTTTGCGCTTTCAAGAGCGGAACGAAGAATCGAACCGTAATCGCTTGCCGTAACAGGCATAAGCATTCCGTAGGCGTCTTCCCGGGAATTTCCGCCCTGAAGAACTTCGCCATAAATAAAAAGCTCATCGCTGTTCTTTTTCATAAAAACGCCGTTTACAGGTTCTTTTCCCAGAAAAATCGGCCAGAAGTTGTTTTCCTTTGCGTACGGATCCTTAGGGTCGTCAGGAAGTCCGATATGCTTCGCTGTGTCATAACGGAATCCGTCGGCACCGCAGTCAATCAAATCGTTCACGTACTTCATATAGTAAGCCTGAAAATCCGGATTTTCCGTATTCACATCAGGCAATCCGCCCATCTGCGCCGTTGTGCATTCAAGCCTGTCCGAATAGCTTCTGATTCCGTGGTCGTTATTTTTATGATAGAGTTTTTCCAGCCCGCCAACAGCATTAATCAAATCCGGAGAAAGCTCATTAATGCGCGGCGTCGTATGGTTCGGAAGAACGTCAACAATAACGCCGATTCCATATTCTTCCGCCTTTTTATTCATAGAAATAAAATCATCGCGCGTTCCAAGCTGGTAATTGCCAATCTTCCAGTCAGTCGGCTGATAATGATAATACCACTTTCCGTTCAAGTCTTCGCTGTAAATTTCAAGTCCGCCATAATCACCGACAAGGCAAGTATTCGCAGGAGAAGTCTGAACCGCCGAAAAACCGGCGGCGGCGATTTTATCCATATTTTCTTCGATTGTTTTAAATGACCAGCACCATGCATGCAGAATCGCGCCATCCTGAATGGATTTTCTTGTCTGCGAGAAAGCTCCGGAACAAGCGGCGGTTAAAATCACCGCAAAAATAAAATGTTTTATTTTTTTCATAGAAATAATTATATATTATAAATTGATTTCCACAAAGAAAAATACTTCACCGCAAGGAAAAACATTATAAAAACCCTACATTTCTGAAGGCAGCTCCAGAATAAGACTTATTTCGGTCGAAGTGCGTTTCATCGCCCTGGCAATCTGGGCGGTTGTCCATCCCTGGCGCGCAAGATTTTTTATCTGCTCGCGTTCCTGAGGAGCGATAAACTGGCTGTCCGCCTCCGGATTTTTCTTTACATCAATATTTACCATGGACTGAACAAGCTTAAGTTTTCCGTCTAAATCCTTGTCCATTTTGGCAAGCCGTTCTTCAATCCTTCCTACGCCGCTTCTCGCCGAATTTATTTCTTCCAGCCGATGTTCGGTTTCATTAAGGATTTCCTGAAGACTGTTCAATTTTGCCGCGGCGTCGCCGATTTTCGGTCCGTTTTTCAAAAGCTCGTCAACGTTGTTCTGCACATCTTCTATTTCTTTTGGCAGAGTCTCGCTTTTTCTAGCGCAATCTTTAAGCCTGTCCTCAATAGCCTTTAGATTTTCAAAGGAAGTGTCCACATCCTTCAAAACACGGTCAATCACAACGTTTTTCTGCTCAAGCCTGTCATAACGCTCCGAAATGGTTGAAAGGGTATCCTGAAAATCCCGAACCTGTACTTCCATAGACTGAAGGCCATCGAACGTTGAATTCAACTCACGGATTTTTTCATCAATCTGTCCGCTCAAGGAAATCATTTTTTCATAACGCTGGCCAATCGACTCAACCTTAGACTTCTGGCTGTCGAATTCGTCAACCTGCCTGTCAACGTCGCTTTTCAAATTCAAGACATGATTGTATTCTTTGCTCAAATCGTCCGCAACATCCTTAAAACCTTCAAGCCGGTCAAAATCAGCGGACAGCGCCGCGATTTTCTCATCAAGCGCCTTCTGCATCTGCTCCGCCTTTTCATAAACAGAAATCTGGGCCTTTACAGAATCCATCTCCTTTTTAAGCTCGCTCATCTGCGTCTGCATTTCGCTTGAATAATTCTGCAGCCTGAACGCAAGCTCCGACTGATGGGCGCGGTCTTTGTCCACTGTTTCCTGAACCTTGTCATTAAATTCCTGAATTCGCTTTGCCGTATCGGCAATCTTGGAATTCATCTGCTCTTCCGCCTGATTTATCATTACATCGTAATTTTTTTCAAGCTGCGTGGAAATTGCCTTTGAACGCTTTTCAAATTCATCAAGCGATGAATCCGCACGCCCGGAAAGTTCTGTGATTTTCTTTTCAGACTGGTCATAAACCTGCTGATATTCTGTTTCAATGTAATTTTTCGCATCCTGAATTTTTTGAGCCGCCTGTTCCCGCAGGCTTTCAATCTCGCTTTTAAAAAGTGAGCTGGAATCATCAAGCTGCGACTTTAACTGCGCCTTCCACGTTTTAAATTCCGCAAGAGCCGAATCAATTGTGGAAACACTTATCTCCTGCTTGCCGTTTGCCGCCTCTTCAAAAGCCTTAAGCTCGTCCAGCATCTGTGCCTGAAGTTTTTCCAGCTGCTCGCCAATATTTTTCTGCGAACGGCCGATTGCATTTTTCAGGGCTTCGTCAGAAGACTCGTCAACCTTCGCGACTTTCGCCTGCATTTCCGAAGCAAAACTGTTCAAAAGACTTTTTATCTCGTTGATATGCTCCGCCGCATCCGACTCAGATTTTTTAATTCCAAGCGCAAGACGCTCAGCCTGCTCGTCGCTCTTTGCCTGGATTGCGGCAATCTTTTCCTGAAGATTCTTGTTGTAATCAGATTCAATGTTCCTGCGCTCGTTTTCATATTCATTCGTAAAGGCGGTAATTTTTCCGTCAAAACTGTTCTTCCATGTCGCCAGATCGTCGTTTATCTTGTCACCGCGGGTCTTAAGGTCTCTGTCAAAACTTGACTCAAAGCCTTCCAGCCGCTCAGTAACATTTCCAATCGCAGTTTTCTTCAGCTCCTCGATTTTTTCTTCAAGAGTCTGAATGTCATTTTCAAGCTTTTCGTTGTGCTCGCTCACCGACTGCGCAAAAAGGCTCTGCTTCTGCTCCTGATTTTCAGCAAATGAATCAAAAGTCCTTAATGTCTTTTTGCTTACTTCTTCCATCGCAGTCTTCAGGCTGTTTTCAAGGACATCAATTTGTCCGCCGATTCCTTCCAGCTTAGAAAGCCTGTATTCCATATCCTTTTTATACGAAGAAAGCTGCCTGTCAACGTCCGACAGCGCCGCCGCCTGCTGTTTTTCGCACATCTGCTCAATTTTTGAGCCGGATTCCTTAAGAGAAACATTGAGCTCTTCAATTTTTGCATTCGCCTCTTCCTTGAATTTGCAGACCTGCGCATCAATAGCCTGAATTTTTTCGTTCAACTGCGGCTCGACTTCGCCGGCTTTTTCAAGGGCAAGCGCACATTCTTCTTTTACGCGCCTGATTGTATTTTCCGCATTCTGAACCGACTCCTCAACGTTTCCGCTGATTGCCTGCAATGTATTTGCCAGCTGGTTCTTGACAGTTTCAATTTTCTGGTCGATTTTAGAATTGTAGCCGTCGATGTTTTCTTCAGCCTGTCTTGCAAGCTGCTCGTAAGAAGCCATTGAAGTTTCCATTTTTGCGCGCAAGTCTGAAATTTGGGAATTGTACTCCCTGGAAATAGAATCAATCTGCACAGAAAGCTGCTCCGTAACACCGGTCTCCTTTTCTGCATATACTTTTTGAATTGATTCTATCTGAGTTTGCAACGCCGCCGTAATTTCGTCGTATTTTGCATTCAAATCCAGAACTTTTTTATTCACAATTTCGTAAGAATCGTCGTACTGTTTTTCAAGCTCTTCAACACGCTTTGTGTTTTTGCTGTCTACGGCAGAAAGAGCGTTTTCATACTTTTCGCGTACGCTGGAAACCGCCTGCTGATACTTTGCGGTAAGCGCGTCAATGTGCGCTTTTGATTTTTCTTCCGCGGCGGCGATTTTCTGCTGAAGCTCCGCAATTCTTGAATCGCTTTTTCCGCTGGCGCCTTCAAGCTGCTTAGTATATTTTTCGCTGAGCGCGTTCATGCGTTCATCATATTTTCCGGAGATTTCATCAATATGAGTCTTGCACTTAGCATCAAAGTCAAGCAGATTTTTCTTGATGCTGGCAATTACATTTTCCGTTGAATCTTTATATACCTGTTGAATTTCCGCTGACTTTACCTCAAGGTTTTCCTGCATTTCAGAAGCCTGCTGCCTGAACTTTGCAGAAAGCTCCAGGTAAACCTCATTATACTTTTTATCCAGGGCAGAAGTTCTTGCTTCCGCGGCGGAACTTACCTCGTCAGAACGGGATTCAATCAATTTTGAAATTTCGTCAATCTTTGAATTTACGGCAGATTCCACGTCTGAGATTTTCTGAGCAAAACCTGACTCCATTGCTGAAGACTTCTGCGAAAGCTCTTTTTCCAAACCGGCGGTAATCTGCTCTACATCAGACTGCATTCCAGATGTCTTCTGATTCAGGGCCGCGGCAAGGGCGGAAGACCTTTCTTCAAGTTCCGACTCAAGCTCCGCAATCTTCTGCTTTAACGATGCTTCCAGCTCCGAAGTTTTCCGGCCTGATTCCGTTTCCATCGCCGAAATTTTCTGATTCAGCTCCTTAACAAAAAAATCTTTTCTTTCTTCGGCCTTTTTGTTCAGCTGCTCAAACGCTGAATCCTCAAGTTTCTGCGCTTTAAGGCTAGCCTCTTCGTAGACTGCGGAAATTTCATTCTGGAACGAAACCAATGCCTTCTGCGCGCTATCTTCTATCAGCTTTATGTCAGTCTTAAGTTTTTCGCCGTGCGAATCGTATTCGCTCAAAAGTTTGTTTCCAAGAATCTTAAGCTGCTCTCCGTTTTTCTGCGAAAATTCCGAAGAGATATGCGGAATGCGCTTTTCGATTTCAGAAAGGGCTTTGTCTTGCGCGCCAAGACGGGAATTTAATTTATCAACAATCAGGGATTCTTTTTTTACAAGCTGAAGGTTTTCCTCAACTTTTTCGGTCATTTCAAAAAGTTCCTGAAGAACGTCATCATAAGACTTGATTTTCTGCTCAATGTTTTTTACAGAGTCCGTATCGTCCTTCAAATTTTCCGCGACCGCATTAAATTCTTTAATCTGAGACTCAAGGCGCTTTATTGCCGCGGCCGCCTGCATCTGCTTAGTTTCAAGCGAAGCCGTACTGTCAGAAAGATGCTTCACCTGTTCATTTATAAATGCTGCGATTTCCGCCTGACGCTTGTCCGCATATTTTTTTACAGATTCTTTTCTATTGTTGTCTTCGCCCAAAAAATGCAAAGCGTACGAAACGCCTGCTGCAATCGCCGCAGCAATAAGAATTGTGATAACCGGCATTTTTATTCCCACCCATTCCTGTTATATATATTTTTAGTTTAACACAAATTCCTGCAATTGACGATAGTTTGAAAAGGTTATATCAGCCTCTTTTACTTTTAGAAATTTAAAAATCCTGTAACGCCACGGAAGAAGGTACGCGCTTTTCATTCCTGCCGCTTTTGAGCCGCATACATCATATTTACGGCTGTTTCCAACAAAAAGAATTTTTTCAGGAGCAATTTTCAATTTTTCCGACATCTTTATAAATGAAAAAGGATCTGGTTTCAGCGCGCCAAGAGCCTCCGTTCCAAGCATAACATCGCAATATTTTTTAATTCCCCAGACATCGCCCTTCTGCTCAGGAGGAAAATCAGACAGGAGCGCAATTTTAAATCCGGTTTCCTTGAATTTTCTAATCGTTTCAACGCAATCTTTATAGCATGAAATTCTTTTAAAATATTTTTCCAGGCCGTTGTACACGATTTTTTTCAGCCTTTCATCAGCCTTTTCATAAGAACAATGAAGGTGTTCCGCCATTTTTTGAGTCTGAATTTTATTAAAATCCGGAGTCTGCTCCAGTCCATGCAGTTCATGGCGCACAAGTCCATAGTGAAGAAAGAAAATAGAATGACACAAGTAATGAGAAAACGCAATCAAATGAATTTTCCACTGCGGATAAATTGTTCCATCAATATCAAATGCGATTGCTTCTATTTCCCCAAGATTCTTTACGTTCACAATTCCCCCATCGGCCTAGCGCTTTATGATACTATAGTAAAAGCTGGCCTGTCCATCTGTCAATGCGCTGGAAAAACGCCATGTCTGAATCTGCGCCGCCAGTTCTGAACGGACAGCGCTGTCAATTGCAGAAGCCGGCGAAAAAGACACGCCGCCCAAAGGAACTGTTCCGTCTGCAAGAATTTTCAGCGTTATAGTCAGGTTTCTGGTGCTGTCGATTGTCCTTGAATTTTCTTCAGAGATTTTAAGGCGTGGCTCGTCCGGATAAAGCAGAATCCTTGAAGAACCGTCCTGCATTGACATTGAATATTTTCCGCTCAAATGCTGGTTTATTCCTTTTGCGACAGATTCAAGTCCGGCCGCCGCCACAGAGGAATATTCACTTTTTGAAATTGCGCCAAGCTGCGACAAGGTTTTTGAAGAAACATCCGAGCCAGCGGAAGATTTTTGCGTTTCAGAAGAAACTCTTCCGTCTGAGACAGTTTTTGTTCCGGCAGTTCCGCTGAACGAACTTGAATTATCCAGTTTCTGCACGTTTGACTTTGGCTCTGAAGATGAAAAATTTGTGTTTTCCGAAAAATCCATGCTGTCCCAGTCAAAAGTTTTCTTCTTGGAAACAGAATTCTGCGCTTCCAAAAGCTCATCCACAGATTTTCCGTATTTTATGTTCGCTTTTTTCGCTTCCTGAACGGGCTGCTTCGCCGGTTGAGATTTTTTTTCAGCCTGAACCGTTTTTTTCACATCGACTTTTTTCTGAGCCTCTTCGCGCTTCGCAGGTTCGGCAGCCTTTGTCTTTCCTATGGTTTTCTGCTCCAGCGGATTTTTTTCTTCCTTGCGGACTTCCTCAAGCGGTGCAAGAGAAATGCGGATTGTCTTGTATTTTTTCTTTTGATTCCAGCCAGGAGAAACCGCAAGAACGACAAAAAGAATCATCCATATTATCAGCGTCAGCAAAAGCGCAAGCCGCATAGCCTGGTTCTGCGTTTTATCTTTTGAGAAAATATTTATGTATTTTTCAATCTGACTCTTTATCTGCATTATCTCTTATCAGTTGTCCGCAAATTTATTGAAGAATAACCGCTCTGACGAATCACATCAAACAGCCTGACTATTGTTCCATTCGTCACAAGGTCATCCGCTTCTATTGTAACTGGAAATTCCGCTTTTTTTATCTTTTTTGTGTCAAATTCCAAAAGCTCGTCACCAAGCGTTTTAAATGAGACTTTTTTATCGTTAAAATAAAGGTTTCCGTTTTTTTCGCAGGTTATTGTAATCCCCAGGCTAGAAGTGCTTTCCGCTGTCGTGCTTTCAGGCAGATTCAAATTTATTCCCGGAAGAACCGCAAACGTTGTAGAAACAAGAAAGAAAATTATAAGCTGAAAAACCACGTCAATCATCGGAGTCATGTCGACAGTAGCCTGAATGCTTTTTCGCCTTGCTTTTAACTTCATTTAACTCTTCCTGAAATTTTTATAACAACGCCTGTTACGTTTGATTCCATTTCCGCAATGCGGCGGTTTACCCTGCTCACAAAATAATTGTAAAAAATCAATGACGGAATTGAAACAACAAGCCCTGCAACAGTGGTCACAAGCGCTTCTCCAATCGCGCCCGCAAGCAGAGTCGGGTCTCCCATGGTTCCACCGGCGCCAAGAACGCCGAACGCCTTTATGTTTCCTGTTACAGTTCCAAGAAGTCCAAGCAGAGTAGAAATATTTGCGATTGTTCCAAGCGGTGTAAGGAAATGCTCATAGCGCGGAACGACCGCGGACATCTCCGATTCTACGGTTTCCTTCAGATCCTGTTCCGGCCACGCGCGGCAATCCAGCGCTTTTTTTACTACTTGAGCCGTAGGCGTATCTGCTTCCGAACAGCTGTTTTCCGCAGAAACATAATCTGCCTTTGCAAGCGAATTCTTCAAATCAAACATCAGTTTTATGTCGCGCTTTTTTGTCACATAAAAATAATAGCAGCGCTCAACGATTATAAAAGTAGCAAAAATTCCACAGAGAATTATCGGCAGCATCAGAATACCGCCTGCTTTCAAAGCTCCAAACATATTGTCTCCCATTAATTAAAAGAAAAATTTTACAAGAACAGATGCTGTTCCGCTGCGCGAAATATATTCACCGGCAACTTCCCTTTCTCCGCCAGTTATCAATTTTACAACATCATCCGCCGATACCGCAAGCCTGACAGCCGGAGTTAACCTGAAAAATGCCTCAAAATCAATTTCCGGAACGTTGTCAAAATCGGAATCAAGAGACATTCCGTATTTTCCATCAAATCCGAACCTTGCCTTTGCGTCCTGGAACGAGATATTCGCGCTTATAAAGTGATTTGACTTTTCAGAAGGAACATCCGCCCAGTAGGATTTCCAGTCAGCGGAAAGATTCACCTTTCCAAGCCTTACGGCAAAATTAAAGTCTGTATTGAACTGGGTAAGCTCTTCCTGCTCAAAAACATACTGTCCATAAAGGTCTTTCAGAGATTTTTTAGTCTTGTAGTCCGGCATAAACACACCGTTTCCAAGCGCAGTCCTGCGGAATTCGCTTTCCGCAGACAATGTAAAACGGTCTTTTACCGGCAAAACCATAATAGAAGAAGCAAACCAGTCGCTAGTTTCTTCAGGAAGAACCCGGGCAGCCGCAAAAAGATATTTTTTTTCGGAATCGCTTATTTTTGAACGGAACGAGTCCAATCCGCCCTTTACGCCGATTTTTATTTTTCTTGAAGAAATTGAAGAGGTGAATCCCAAATCCGCTCCTGCAGTAAAAGGAACTACCACAGAATTGTCGCCTATAAGATTTCCTGCCACAATGCCCGCGGTAGCATAAAGGTTCGCCACGCTGTTTTTCCATCCGAAATCAATGGAAAAGTCCCCGCGGTTTGCGGCACGAGTTTTTTCAAAAGAATTTGACGCGTCGTATTCAAGTCCGTATGCCGCAGATGCTTTTAATGAAAAACCGTTGTTTTTCCACAAGAAATAAAGCTCAGGCTCAAGGTAGAGCAATCCTACGTTTTTTGCGTAATCTTCTATTGTATCCGCAGCGTTTCCTGTTATTGTTGAATACCGCTTGTACCAGTCGCCAAGAGCAGAAAAACCGAATTCCGTTCCGCGCGGCATCTCTTTCTGCAGCGAAAAACCTGCGCCTAGATTTTCTTTTGTAACATTGCTGATATTTTCCGATTTATTCTGAAGCCCGTTATCCGCAGACTCAAAATGTCCGTTTAGCTCAATTTTTAAATTTCCAGCCTTGAAAATTTTATCAGCTGAAATAAATGTATTTCTGTCTGAATACGCGGAAGTAAGGTTTCTGCCGGCATATCCGTTTGCCGATTCGTGTCCGAACTCCACAAGAAAAGGACTAAGGCCTGTTTCCCTGTATATTTTGAAATTTCCTGCAATTAATCCCGGAAAACCGCCGCCGGCAAGACCTTCCACGTAGATTGATTTTTCCGGGGAACTTTTTAAGACCGAGTCGCTGTTCAATGCGCCTGAGTCGGAAGTTTCCGGAAGCCGTGGAATAAAATCTTCAATTGAGGAATCTGCGGACGGAAGCACATCTGAAAAATCAGAAACCGCGCTTTTTCCAACCTTCGGCGCGCCGCCAGAAATCACTGTTGAAACATCAGGAAGAGAAATTTCTTCCAAATCTTCCGTTTCCTGTGAAAATACAAATCCGCCTGCAAAAAAAGCGGTAAAAATCGCCAGAATTATAATGTTTTTTTTCATATTTTTTCCTGTCTATATATTTTTATCAGTTATCAGTCTTTACACTTTTTGCCTGACGGCTTGCCGGATAAAGCTCCTTCAGCTGCCTTGCAGTCGCGTTGGCATCACCTTTCATTCCTGCGGCCAGGAACGAATCATAGGCGCCATACATTGCCGCCGCGGCTTCCTCATTTTTTCCGCAGGTCCTGTAAAATTTTGCAGATTTAAGGAACATTTCCGCGCTCTGCCTGTTTTTCTGCCGGGATTTATATCCATGGCCAAGGATTTCCGCATTTTGGGCGGCATAAAGAGTCTCGGAATCATTCTTTCCGTTTTTTTCCTGAAGAGGCAAAAGCTGCTCCGCAAGCCGGATTGCCTCGAACGAAGTTCCTGGATATTCCGCATAAAGAACGGCAAGCTCTGTTCCAACCTTTCGTCCTTCCGGTGTGGAATTTCCGCCGGCGCGCTTGTATTCCGCCTCTTTCTGAACAACATCTTCATTTTTTCCGCCGGCAAGTTTTTTTATCTGCGCAACGGCTTCTGGAATTCCGTCGGTCTTTGCCTGAGAATTATATTTTTCAAGAAGGAAATTCGCATTTTCCAGCGCCTCAGAATATTTTCCTTCCGCCCTGTAAAGCGAAACAAGGTTCTTTGCCGAATTGTAAACGTAAGTGCTTTCCGGAAATTTCTTTATAAGAGCCTGATTCTGCAGAATCGCGGCGGAACTGTCGCCGTTTTTTTCCATGCAGTCGGCGGTGTAATACCATGCGGCTTCCGTAAAACTTCCGTTCCTGCACTTGTTCTTATATTCTGAAAAGCGTTCCTGCGCGGTTTTAAAATCCTGCAATCCGTAAAAAAGCTCGCCGCGGCGATAAAGCGCCTCCTCCGCAAGTTTCTGGTCAGGAAATCTTGCAAAAACTTCCTTGTATTTTTCGTCCGCGGAAGAAAAATCCTTTTTCTTTTCGTATACCTGGGCAAGCTGATAAAGACTTTTCATTCCAAAATTATTTTTCTGTGAAGAATAAGGAAGAAGAAGCTCAACAGCCTTTGAGAAATCGCCGGAATCTGAATAAATTTCCGCAAGAAGAAGAACTGAGTCTTCTTTATTTTCCGTTGTACTTGCGGATTTTACGGCCTTTTCCGCCATTTTTGCGGCATCAGAGTATTTTTCCATCTGAATCGCAGAGTTTGCCGCTGTCATAAGGGCATTCCACAAAAGCTCATGGGAAGGATATTGAGCCACAAAAGTATTCAAATTAGAAAACGCATCCTTGGATTTTCCCTGCCTGTACTGTGAATATCCCTGATAAAACAGCGCGTAGGAAATTTCCATCGCCTGGCCGGCATTCCTTCTGTCCGCGTTTTTTATGAATGAAGCGAAGCTTTCTTCCGCATAAGGCCAGCTTCTTGTATTGAACTGGGCAAGCCCCAGAATATATTTTCCTTCGTTCAGGCCGGACTTTGCAGCCTGAATCTGCGCTTCTTTATAGCGACCGGAAAGAATAAGCACTTTTGAATAGTTAAGCCTTTCTTCCGGGGAAAGTTTTCCTTCTTTTTCAAAGCTCTGATAGACCGAGGCAGAATCCTTAAGTTTTTGTCCACGCGCAAGGGAAAGCGCATAAAGCTCATTTTTTGAAGACTCAAGAAGTTTTTCCGCGGCGGAATAATTTCCTGTCCTGTAGCTGGCAAGCGCGAGATAGAACTTAGTGCGTTCATTTTCAGGGTTGCCAAGCGGCGCATATTTTTTCACATCTTCCCAGTTTTCCTGATAAGCGGCATATTTCGCCAGAAGGCTATAGTAGTCTTTCTGATATTCAGGATTTTTCATTTCCGCCTGTTTTTTTTGCGCCGCGGCAAGTTGAATTTCTGCCTGCCTTGCGGAATTTGCCGTAGGATTTTTTCCGCAAGTTATTTCCGCACGGTACATTTCAATCAGTTCGCTTATTCCCGAATTTGAATCAACATATTTTTCAGCCTCGTCAAAATATTCAGAAGCCTTTTTTAAATTTCCGTCAAAATAGGAATCCGTTCCAAGGCGCGTCCAGAAATCCGCAAGAAGCTCCGGGGAGTCGCTTAAATTTTTCTGCGCATCCTGAAGAACAGTTCCCGGCTCAAGCCCGACTTCCTTTTTGTGCCCGGAAGAAACATTGTACGCTTTTTTCAGCGCATTCGCCGCAAGAGTCTTTTCTCCGCTTTTTAAAACCGCGCAGTAATTGTCGTATGCGGCCCTGTAATCTTTCAACGCATAAAAGGCATCTCCGGTATATTCAATAAAAGCGTAATGGACTACGGAAGGTATTTTTTCTTTTTCTATTTTTGAATAAAGCCGGATTGTTTTTTTTGGTTTTCCAGCCTTATTATAGGAATCCGCAAGCTTTAGAAGCGCAGAATAATAGTCTGAATCCGAATAACGTCCGCCGTTAGACACAACATATTCAAAATTCAAAACCGCGTTTTTAAAATCCGAAGTCCTATAGAAAACCAGACCGGAATCAAAAATCGCGACCGCAAAATATTTTCCCTTCTCGCCGGCTATGGCGCAATATTCATGGTAAAGGCTCAACGCCCCGGAATAATTTTTTTTATGGTCAAAAATTCTGGCAAGCCAATATTTAGTGGATTTCTTAAGCTCCGGATCTGAATCCAGCTTTTCCGCGGCGCATAGGACTTCGTAGGCCGCGTCAAAATCAGAAAGGCGCACAAGGCATTCCCCTTTCAACGCAAGCGCAGAGCCGATGTACGCAGAATCAGGAAATTCAGAAGAAAGTCTGTCCGCATATTGAACCGCGCCCGGATAAAAACCGCTGTTATAAGCCGAGGAAAGCTCATTAAAAACAGAAACATCAGTTTCCAGCGCAAAAAAATCAATTGCAAAAAAAGGCAATAAAATTAATAAAAAAAACTTTTTCATATCCATAAATAATAATTCAGAAAATGTCAAAAGTCTATAAAATCAGTCCGCATAAAATCAGTCCGCAGGATAAAATTCTTCTGCGGCGTGAAGCTTCACCAGCATAACAGAATCAAGACAGTACCTGCTGAAGAATTCTTCAAAAGACATCTGCGAGCCGTCCTTGAACACTTCGCATTTAAAGCGTTTCTGGCTGTCAAAATACGGAAAAAACGCGCAACATTCATTAAAGATTTTTACTTCCGGGCTTCGCCTGTCCGTCTCGCGTATTGCCCCGAAATAAAAAAGCTGCGGATTTTGAGCCGCCAGAACGTAAAGAAGCGGTTTCAGCATTTTTACCGAATATCCGCTGTTTTCAATGTAGCCGAAAGAATTCCGAATTCCTTTTTCTGTAAGTTCCGCGCAAAACGGCTCAATCGTCACATCAACGCCGGAATCTTTGTAAAGGTAATTTCTTCCGGTCCGTACAGAAATCACACCGCTGGCAAGATTTCTTACCCAATCGAGCGAAAATGAAATCGCATATTTTTCGCTGAGAATTCCCTGAAAGCCTGTTTTTTTGTATTCAACAGTCGGTTCAAGCAGAGGATCGCGTTTTAAGCGGGCGCCGGCAAGCGGTTCTATAATTCCGTCAGCAATCCATTTTAAATATCCCGCTCCGGAGACAGAAATTTTTCCTTCTTCCAACTCACCGGTTTTTCTGGGTTTTCCGGAAGAAATGTAGACAGGCTTTCCCTCATCGTCATACATCGCGTCGTCAACAAGAATCACATCCGGATTCCGCTCTTTCAGAACATTTGCCATCTGCTGGACCGCATGGTAATCGTCCGGATGAATCTGCATATATTGCCACGGAAGAGAATTTTCAGTCCAGCACACAACCTGCTCAAACGAAGAAGAATAAAAACGCCCGAACGGAAGTCCGGTTGGAACACCTTTCGCGGCATAACAGCCAAAAATAAGATAGTCGCACAACGCTGTCTTACCGGACGGCAAGAACTGAACAAAAACCTCGCTGTCCGCCGCAAAATAATAACGAATCCTTAAAGGTTTCCCGGATTTCTTGTCGCGCACAAGAAGCCAGCTTCCCGGCGCATCACCCGGATAAATATCCTGGACTTCCGTAGTTTTTCCCTTGTCTGAATAAACGTCCACTTCTATCCGGGCGTATGGCGCGACAAAAATATTGAAAGAATCTTCCGTTTCTTCCATACGAATCTGAAACTTCTGCCCTACGCTGTTTGTACGGATTTCCGGACGGTTCATACGAACATTCTGCAAAGGCGCCTCAAACCAGGACTCAACAAGCTCCTTGCGGATTTCAGAAGAGTCCGGCACACCAAAACTGTTGTAAAGCGCAAAGACCGGCAGAACAAACAGGCTGAATAAAACTCCTGAAACAATTTTTTTCATATTATCTCCGTATATCCCCGCAAAACCCGATTTTTCAGTTTTCCGGCTTCATAACAATTTCAGAAACTGTCTCAACATCGCCCTGCTCCAAAGGAACATCGGCAACATTCACCGGCTCAGTGTCCGTAAACGTCGCCGCGCCTTCCGCAAGCTTTACAATCGGACGGGTCTTAGTTCCATCCGGATTCACAATAACTCCGTCATCATTCTCGTCAGGATGCCGCCCGGCAGGAGCGTTTGAAAGCAGAAGCTTAAGCCGGTTCAGCTGGTTTACTTCCGAAGAGCCCGGATCGTAGTCAATCGCAGAAATATTCGCGCCCGGGAACCGCCTTCGGAGCTCCTTTATCATTCCCTTTCCGGTAACGTGGTTAGGAAGGCACGCAAAAGGCTGAACGCACGCAATGCTCGGCGCGCCCGAATGAATCAGCTCGACCATTTCCGCCGTAAGGAACCAGCCTTCTCCGGTAATATTTCCAAGCTGAACTATGTCGTCAACGCCCTTCATCAAATCATAAATTGAGCTTGGCGGGTCAAAGCGCCGGCTCTGGCGGAGATACTTCTTCATCTTGCTTCTGTAAAGCTCCAGGAACCAGACAAGAAGCTTTGCATTGCGCTCGGTTTTCTTAGGGAACGCAAGCTGCTCGTGGCGGAAAATGCCGGTCGAGAATGTATAGAAGAAGAAATCCGTTAAATCCGGCATTACACATTCCGCGCCCTCGCGTTCAATCGTATCAACAATATTATTGTTTGCCGTAGGATGGAATTTCACAAGAATTTCACCGACAACCCCGACGCGCGGCTTCTTTATCGGCTTCAAAGGAAGATTGTCAAATTCCCTCACAATGTTTTTAAGCATCTTGTGGTAGCCATGGATTGAAAGCGACTTAACCTGTTTTTCCGCATACGCCGACCATTTTTCGTACAGGGCGTTCGCGCTTCCCGGAACAGCCTCGTAAGGACGAGTCCTGTAAAGAACCCTCATCAAAAGGTCTCCGGTAATAATCGATATAAGAAGCCTGTGCAGCAACGTCGGCGTAACTTTGAATCCCGGATTTGACTCAAACGCCTGGGCGCTCAAAGAAATAACAGGAATATGACCCCAGCCTGCATCATTCAGCGCGCGGCGTATAAATCCAATATAATTTGTAGCGCGGCAGCCGCCGCCGGTCTGCGTTATAATCAGGGAAACGTGGTTCAAGTCGTACTTTCCGGACTCAAGCGCAGAAATCATCTGCCCCGCAACCAGAATGGAAGGATAGCAGGCATCGTTATTAACGTACTTCAGTCCGGCTTCAACAGCCTTTGGATCAACTGCGTCCAGAACAACAAAATTATAGCCTTCAGCCTGGAACGCCTTCTGCAAAATACGGAAATGAATAGGCGACATCTGAGGTCCGATAATTGTGTGCGTGTACTTCATTTCCTTTGTAAAGACCTGACGCTGGTAAGCCGCAGAACGCTTTGGAGGCATTTTCCTGTGGTGACGCTGACGTTCCTTCACAGCCGCAATCAGTGAGCGGATTCTTATCCGCACAGCGCCAAGGTTTGAGCCTTCATCAATTTTTATAAGCGTGTACATACGGTTCTTTGCCCGCATGATTTCGTCAACCTGATCCGCCGTAACCGCATCAAGACCGCAGCCAAACGAAGTAAGCTGAACCAGCTCCAGGTCCGGCATTTCGCTTACAAACGAAGCGGCGCGGTACAAACGGTTGTGGTAAACCCACTGGTCAATAATGCGCAAAGGACGCTCAATCGAGCCAAGGTGCGCAACCGAATCTTCCGTGAAGACCGCAAGCCCGAGCGCGTTTATCATTTCCGGGATTCCGTGGTTGATTTCTGGATCCAGATGGTAAGGCCGTCCGGCAAGCACAATTCCGTTTCCGCCTGCGCGGATCATCTGCTCAAGAGCATCTTCGCCTGCCTGCTGGCAATCATGGCGGTATTTTTCCTGCTCTTTCCAGGCCGCGTCAACGGCTTCATTTATCTTTTTTTCCGTAAGAGCCGGGAACTTTGGCAGAAGCTCCTCGCAGAGCCGTTCCTTAAGGCGCGGCTTATCATAAATCGGAAGGAACGGATCCATGTATGTAATAGAAGAATCCTGCCGCAGCTCGTCAATATTGTTGCGCAGCACTTCCGGATAGCTCGTTACAATCGGGCAGTTATAATGATTTCCAGCGCCTGAATCCTCCTGCTTTTCGTATGGAGCGCATGGATAGAAAATAAATTTCACGCCACGCTGAAGAAGCGAGACAAGATGGCCGTGGCTTATCTTTCCCGGATAACATACCGACTCAGAAGGAATGGTTTCAATCCCTTTTTCGTATACCGTTTTTGAGGAACGCTGAGAAAGCACAACACGGAATCCAAGCCTTGTAAAGAACGTAAACCACAGCGGATAATTTTCATACATATTCAGGACGCGCGGAATTCCCACATCGCCCATCGGAGCGTCTTCCGGCCTTAATGGAACATAGCCAAAGAGCCGTTTGTATTTCCAGTCAAAAAGATTCGGCATTTTCTCGCCGACATCATCAACTTTTGTGTTCTTTTTATTTGAAGCGTCAATAACGTTTCCTTCAACCTCAAGCCCGCGCTCGCAGCGGTTTCCGGTAATAAACGTGCGGGTCTCAGTTCCGGTTGAAAATTTATTGATTGTCAAAAGACAGTTATTCTGGCATTTTCCGCAGCGGCGGAGCTCCAGGTCAACATGGAATTTCTCAAGCTCATCGTACGAAGCGATTTTTGAGCGCAGCTCATGGCGCGGAGTCCCCGGCTCTTCATCAGGCTTTGGCGCAGTAAGGTCAACCCACTGGTCGTAAGCGATAAGCGCAGAACCGTAAGCGCCCATAAGGCCTGCCACATCCGGACGGAAAACCTCAACACCGGCGATTTTCTCAAAAGCGCGCAGAATCGCGTCATTAAAGAACGTTCCGCCCTGAACAACAACCTTCGTGCCAATATCGCTTGCCTTTCTAAGTTTTATAACCTTGAACAGAGCGTTTTTAATTACAGAATAGGAAAGTCCGGCCGCAATATCCGCAACCGAAGCGCCTTCCTTCTGCGCCTGCTTAACGCGGCTGTTCATAAAAACAGTGCAGCGCGACCCCAGATCGACAGGCTTTTCCGCCATAAGCGCTATTTTTCCGAACTCCTTTACGTCCATTCCCATCGTGTTCGCAAAATTGTCAAGGAACGAACCGCAGCCGGCAGAACAAGCCTCGTTCAGCTGAATCGAAGTTATCGCGCCGTCCTTCATGCGAAGGCACTTCATATCCTGGCCGCCGATATCCAGAAGGAATTCAACACCCGGAACAAAAAAATCCGCCGCACGGAAATGCGCAATCGTCTCAACCTCGCCGGAATCAACACCGAACGCCGCCTGGAACAAAGCCTCGCCGTAACCGGTAGAAACAGCGCGCGCAATATAAACATCTTTCGGAAGCTTCCTGTAAAGCTCCTTAAGCATTTTCACCGCAAGCTCAACCGGATTTCCCATATTGTGCGAATAAAAATCCCAGATAATCTCGCCCTTCTGGTTTATAAGAACCGCCTTTGTGGTGGTCGAGCCGGAATCAAGCCCCAGAAAAACCGGACCGCGGGCATCCTCAAGACTTCCGCGCATCGCCTTTTCTTCCGCATGGCGCTTCCTGAACTCCTCAAGCTCATTCGCATCCGTAAAAAGCGGCTCAAGACGCTGAACCTCGCTAAGCTCCGCGCCAACAAGATTGTCCAGCCCAGCCCGGAATTCCTTTACCGTAGGAAAATGAAAATCAACAGCACCCTCGCCGTTAAATTTTCTTTCCGCGCTGAAAGCACAACCAGCGGCGACAAAAAGCTGCGAATCCTCCGGAACAATTATCTCATCATCCTTTAATTTCAAAGTGTCAATAAAACGCTGGCGCAGCTGATCCATAAAATGAAGCGGACCGCCCAAAAACGCGACGTGCCCGCGGATTGGCTTTCCGCACGCCAGCCCGGAAATCGTCTGGTTCACAACAGCCTGATAAATGGAAGCCGCAATATCTTCCCTGCGCGCGCCCTCGTTTATAAGCGGCTGGATGTCAGTCTTGGCAAAAACACCGCAACGCGCCGCAATCGGGTAAATCGTCTTAAAACCCTTTGCAAGCTCATTCAAGCCGGCCGCATCAGTTTCAAGCAGCGCCGCCATCTGGTCAATAAACGCACCAGTTCCGCCGGCGCAAGTTCCGTTCATACGCTGCTCAACGCCGCCGGTAAAATAAGTAATCTTCGCGTCCTCGCCGCCAAGCTCAATCACAACATCAGTCTGCGGAATCAATTTCTTTACAGCCGTGGTGGCCGCTACAACTTCCTGAATAAACGGCACGTTCAGCCACTGCGAAACAGAAAGCCCGCCCGAACCAGTAACTTTCACAGTCAAAGGCTGGTCTTCCCCAAGAGGAAACAAATCCGTAATCTTGTCAAAAGCCGTAGTAACAACAGAAATAATTGTATTTCGTATATCCGCACGGTGACGCTGATAGTCACCATAAATAAGCCTGTCATTGTCATCAAGAACAGCAATTTTTACAGTCGTCGAACCAATATCAATTCCAATTCTAACCGGTAAATTTTCGTTTTCAGTTTTTTTTGTTGTTTCCATTAAATCCTTCACCCTAAAACCTGATAATTCAAGCCAATATCACTACTAAAATATAAACGCGAAACTGTAAATTTGCAATTGGTAATTCAGAATCAGAGGAGATGATGTCCAATAAGTTCCGAATGTCATTATTGAACAATTGTAATATATGCATTTAGAATTTCAGGTCAAGCCGATAAATGACAAAAAAGATACTTATTGGACATCTCCGACCCTCTTTTACTGCAAGTCCTCATTCCGCAGCCGCTCCATTCCGGTCTTTCCGTGCAATCGGGGCTAGGAAAATTCTGAAAGTCCGGCAATCCAGCGCGAACCAGGGCAAATTGAACAAAAACCATAACTCGGCTACACTTACACAAATGGCAGACATCAAAAAAAAATCCCTACTTAAATCCGGGCTGGCACTTTCGCTTATGACATTCGCCTCGCGAATAATGGGCCTTGTCCGGGAAATGACCAAAGCGGCCTTTCTTGGAACAAGCGCCTATGCGGACGCATTCGGAATCGCATTCATGATACCAAACCTGTTCAGGCGGCTTTTTGCAGAAAACAGCATTTCCGTGGCCTTCATCCCAACATTCCGCGGCTATCTGGAAGAAGAAAATTCCAGCGAAAAGCACGCAGAAACGCAGATGTTCATCTCTTCAACGCTCACCCTTGTCTCATTCCTTACGGCAATCGTAACGGTTCTGGGAATCATACTTTCACGTTTTATAGTGCCGCTTTTTTTTAAATCAAATGCGGACGCGTCGATTCTTGCAGAAGCATCGCTTCTTACAAAAATAATGTTTCCGTACCTGTTCGTCGTTTCCATCGCGGCGTTCTTTCAGGGAATTCTGAACGGCTGCAATATTTTTGCGCCAAGCGGATTCACTCCTGTACTTTTCAACGCGGTTGTAGTAGCCATAACGTACATTCTTACGCCCCAGCTCCCGAATCCGGACGGACTTCCGCAGGAAGCGCTTGCGGCCCGCGCGATGAGTTTCGGTGTGATAACAGGAGGCTGCGTCCAGGCGCTTTTTCAGTGGCCTTTCATAAAACGAACAGGCTGGAAGACAACTCTCACCGGACTCCGAAACGCATTTTCAAATCCGGGAACAAAAAAAGTAGTCTCGCTGATTGTTCCTACAATAATCGGAATGGCAGCCTACCAGCTGAACGATGTAGTTTCAACAGCGCTTGCAGGAAACACAGGAACAGGAACGGTTTCATCCCTGCAATATTCGCTCAGGCTTCAGGAACTGATTCTTGGAATTTTCGCCGTTTCAATCGGAACTGTGATTCTTCCAGACCTCAGCGGACTCGCAAAAAGGCAAAAATGGGAAGAGTTCAACGCAATGCTTGTCCAGGCAATAAAAATCATCGCGCTGATCTGCATTCCGGTAACATTCTACTCGCTCGTATGCGGAAAAGACCTTATCTCGCTTGTGTACAAGACAAAAAGTTTTGATGATGAATCCGTAAAGATGACTCTGAACGTATTCAGGTTCCACATCGCAGGCCTTTTCTTTATCGCCGCAAACCGGATTTTAAGCCCGGCGTTTTATGCGCAGGGAAACACAAAGCTTCCGACTCTGGCGGGAATCATCTGTTTCGGCGTAAACATAGCGCTTGCAATCGCGCTGGCGTTCCCGATGAAAGGAAACGGAATCGCCCTTGCCCTTACGCTGGCAAGCTCAGTAAACACGCTGTTTCTTTTTATTTTTATGAAAAAACTGAACAGCATAGATGCCGCAGGAATAGCAAAAAAAATGATTGCATTCATAATCAGAATGATTGCATTCAGCATAACGGCAGCCTGCCCTACATATTTTGCGCGTCCATGGCTTTTAAACGCCTTTGCCGGACACAACAGGTTTATCTCATACGGAATTCCGGTTGCGGCCACGGCGATAATTTTTGGTTTGATTGGAACGCTGCTTCTTATTATATTTAAAGATGAAACAGCAGTCACAATGTTTTCTAAAATAAAAGGACGAATAAAAAAATAAATTTTAGGTTGAATATCGAGTTTTTTTGTAAAAAGAATAAAAGCGCAGGCAGATTTGCAATTTGTGAAGATTTTTGGCGATTGAATTAATTAAAGTGCGGAGCACCCGAATTAATACAAGCGTAGCGCGAGCCAAATCCATCTGAGCAAATTGGAAATATGCCGAAAGCGTTCTTTCGTAATTTGTAAAAAAAACTCGAAATTAAGCCTTTTAATAAATCAGCCAAAATGCTTTCGGCAGAAACAAAAAAGGATTTTTACTATGAAAGAATACTCCGCACAGGAAATGAAAGAAATTTATTCAGGAAGACGGGCTAAAATCGTTGAATATTTAAAGGAAAACAATATCGGGGCGGCAGTTTTTATCGACAGCGAGGCGCACCGCGACCCTTCCATACGTTATTTTACAGGGCATACAAGCGATGCGGTTCTTGTGATTCTTCAGAACGGCAGCTCGACCCTTGTTCCGTGGGATGAAATTCTTGCAAAAAAAATCGCGTTCTGCGACAAAATAATTCCATACGGAAAATTTAAAAATTCAGACATTGAAGCCGTAAAGTCAATTTTAGACGGCGCGAAAAAAATAGAGAATTTCAAAGTCGAGATTCCGCCGTACATACCGTATCCAAACTTCCTTGAATTTATTGAAGCAAATCCAGATTGGGATGTTGTGTGCAAAAACGAAGGAGTCCACAAATTCGCAGTCCAGCTAAGGACAATCAAAGATGAATACGAAGTTGAATGTACAAAAGAAGCCGCCAGAATCGGTGATTTAATAATCAATAAGATAGAAGAAAAAATACATTCTGAGGAAATCAAGACTGAAATGGACGTTTCCCTTCTTATAGAAAAGGAGCTCAGGCTCAACGGCTGTGAACGGACCGGTTTTGACACTCTGGCCGCAGGTCCGGCAAGAAGTTGGGCAATCCACGCATTTCCGGGCTACACAAACGGCGAATGGCCTGGAAACGGACTTTCAATACTTGATTTTGGCGTAGTCTACAACGGATATACTTCTGACACAACCCTGGCTGTTGTAAAAGGCGAAATTTCCCCTGAGCAGGAAAAACTGGTGGAACTTGTTCAGCATGCCGCGGACGAATGTCTTAGGCTCTACAAAAAAGATGTTCCTGTAAAAGATGCCTGCGAGCTTGCTGAAAAAATATTCGCAAAAGAAAAACGAAAAATGCCCCACACGCTGGGACACGGAATCGGGCTTGAAATCCATGAATTTCCGCGAGTAAGCACAAAAATGACGGCAGACGTAACGTTTCAGCCGGGAATGATTATCACCCTTGAACCGGGACTTTACGATGAAAAACTTGGCGGAGTCCGCCTTGAAAACGATGTGCTCATAACAGAAACAGGAAACGAAGTTATCACACATTCACGAATCATCCGGCTGTAAACCGTCATATTATTGATTAGGAAAGCTTATCCACAACTTCCTCTGCAACAACGATAAGCGCTTTAGAAAGGTTCTTATCCTCAAGATAAAAGGTAAGATTTTCCATATCTTTAAGGACGTTTACAATGTCCCTGCGGTTATTTCCGTTTATTGCAATCTGCATATCGTTTTCCTGAATATTGTTCTGCCTGCGGACTTCAGAAGCCGTTCTTAAAAGCCCTGGCCTGCCGGAAAGCCGGGCAATTATGTAATCAAGCAAAAGACGTACCCTGCCGGCAAGGAATTTTGCGCGCTGCTCAAACGGAAGCTGCTCACCAAACTGACGCAGGCGCTTAAAAAGCTCAATTTCTTTCTGGAATTTTGCCTCTTCTTCGCTGCTGTCTATAAAAGATGAAAGTTTAGGCAAAACATCGCTTACCTGGCTCATCAGGGTCTCATAGGCTGTTTCCGCCTCCTTTCTTTCCGCGGCGGCATCCGGGGCAAAAGAATCTTTTTCATCCGGCAAATCTTCAGAATGTTCCGAATCTCCGTAAGGCGGAATTTCTTCTGGAAGTTCCGTCTCCTGTTCAGAACCGGCTGTTTTTTCTGTTTTTTCTGTTGGCTCAGTTTGTTCAGCTGGCTCTGTTTGTTTTGTTGGTTCAGCTGGTTCTGCTTGTCCAACAGATTCAGATGGTTCTGCCCTCTCGGCCGGGGCGTTCTTTTCAGCGGCAGGCGCTGTTTCTGAAGATTTCCCAGGCTCTGCCTTTATTTCAATTTTTGAAGCACCATTTTCTTCCTGCGTTTTAAATTCTTCCGGATTCAAGTTGTCCGCGTGTTTTTCCGCGGAATCTTCCGGTTCGTTCAACGCGGCGTTCTCTTCCGGCTCTGGCAGGATTTCTTCATCTTCCTTAAATTCATCCGTATTCTTATCAATCTCGTCCAAAGAAATTTCATCATCGCTTTCCGAATCTTTTTCGCCGTCTTCAAAAAGCGCGGACTTTTCGTCCAAGGCAAGAACGTCGGTTTTATCTTCAACTTTCAAATCTTCTGTTGAATCTTCCGGACCGGCAGAACCGTTTGAATTTTCAGGTTCATCCGGAGCCGGCTCATGCGTTTCCAGAGATTTTTCTTCTGAAGCGGCATTTTCATCATCGCCAAAACCAAATTCATCAAGAGAAATTTCCTGCGAACCGGAAAGCGCGCTGTCATCAGGCTTTTTTTCATCACGGCTAGTTTTTTCAGAATCAATTTTGTTTCCAAGTTCTTTCGCAAGTTTCTCGGCAAGAAAATTGTTCGGGTCAAAAGCGACTGCCGTTGAAAAATCGTCCAGCGCCTCCTCTGAATTGCCAAGTTTTTCATCAATCTGACCAAGCAGAAGCCACGCCGGAATATTTTTCATATTTTCATCAATGAACGCCTTTACATTTTCTTTTGCGGCCTCCAGATTTCCCTTCTGAAAAAATCTTGAGGCAAACGAATACAGATAAATTCCATAATCCGGGTCAATTTTTTTAATTTTTGACGCAAAATTTTGGGCGGAATCATTTCTTCCAATCAAAATGCTGTACTGTCCGGCAAGGTCCAACGCCTCGCAGTCATTCTTGTTCGCAGAGCCAAGCTGACGGATTACTTCAGCCGCCTCTCGGTATTTTTCAGCCGTAAGAAGAATTGAAGCCGCTGATTTTTTAATTTTTTCGTCTTCCGGCTCAACGCTTTCCGCCTTTTTTATGGTTAAGACAGCCTCTTCTTTTTTTCCGAGCTTTTCAAAGGCTTCCGCAAGGTTCTTCAGGTTTTCCGCGTTTCCCGAAACAAGCCGGTTTGCAATCTCAAAGGAACTTGCGGCTTTTTTAAAATTGCTCTGGCGCATAAGAATCTGCCCCATCTGGGCATAAAGCCCAAAATCCTGCGGATGCAGGCCAATAGCATTCTGCACAAGCTCGCCGGCAAGCCTGGTCTTGCGGTGATTTAGCAAGAGTTTTGCGTATTCAATCACGGCTTCCTGCCAGCCCGGCTTTGCACGCAGCGCGGCATCATAAGCCTGAATCGCGGAAGTGTCGTCATGCATAGCCTCAAGGCTTTTTGCAAGGTTAAACTGAATTATAGGATGGTTAGGGTCTATCTGAAGACCGCGTTTATAAGTTGCAACCGCCTTTTCGTGGTTGTTCTGAGCCGCATAAATTGTTCCAAGATGATTATACGCCAGCACGTCAGTCGGGTTTACGGCAATAACATTTTCAAACGCATCGATTGCCTCTGAATAATTTTTCATCAGTTTATATGTAAAGCCAAGATTGTAATTAACCTGGGCCGGATTAATTTTAGTTTCCAGAGCCTTTTGAAGAATTTCAATTGACTCCTGATACCTTCCCATGCGGCGGTATATTCCGCCCATGCTGTTCATCGCCTCAAAATTATTCGGATAAAAAGTAAGAATCTGCTGAAAATACGGAAGCGCTTTTTCGTCATCGTTGTTTTTCATGTAAAGATTTCCGAGCGCAGACAAATATTCAATATTCTTCACATCTTCCTGCAGAAGGGATTTGTACAGCCTTATAGCAAGGTTAAAATCCCTTGAAATAACAGCATTCTTTGCCCTTCTCAACACAATTTCTTTATCTTCCATAGCTTCCTCGCATTATTCCCCTTGTAAACTATCTTTTTCGTTCAGGGCGGGCATAAACTTCTTTTGAAAGCGCGCCGCAAATCCGCTCGTCCAGCTTTGAATAGGCTGCCACCGCGAAGTAATATATTACACCGTTTTTTAAGCCTGTTAAAGTCGCGCTGGTAACATTGCCTACGTTGACAGGCGAAGCTCCCTGCACGGCGGAGCGGCCAAGGTATTCCCCCGGACGGTTTCCATAATAAATATAATATCCTCCGGCAGAATCATCAACCGAATAACTCCAGCTTAACGTAACCTGACCATCGCCTTTTTCAACAGAAATTTTATACGGCGGAAAAGGTTCAGGCAATGTCGTATATTCAACTTTTATTTCCGTTACAGAAGGAGTCTTTTGACCGCCGCCGTCCGGAAAAAGCTCCGCCGCAACCTGAAAATACAGCCCGCTCAAATTTTCAATCTCCTGCCCGGAAACCACAGGAATCCATTCCGGATAATCTTCCGTCCAGTTGAAATGATTGTCTCCTGCGCGGACATAAAGGCAAACTTCAGTCTGCGAAGGCTCATAAACCTCCGCAAAAACCTTGTTTATAACCGTTCCTTCTTTTGTCAGGACAGGAATTGACTCAAAGCGTCCTCCGGAGATTTTGTAATGTTCAGGCAGTCCAACCCTGATGTTTTCAGAATCGTCTTCCCTATTAAAATCCGTATAGCTTCGCAAAATTCTAAAATCATCAAGCAGACCGATATACGAAGGAACAATCCGCAATTCTGCGGCGACACCCATAACGGCATTGCAGACAGTTCCGCCTTCATGTCCTGTATCGGTAAGATATTTTATGTCTTCCAGCTGGCCGTCAATCCTGTACTCAAGAATTCCAGTCTGCTCCTCAAAAGAAATAAGATGATGGCTCCACTGGTTCGGAATAATCGTCCTGGAGGAAGAAAGGGAAACGTCTCCGTTGTTTTCAGTATAGCCTTCAAAAATATTTGAAAAAAGCGTGATAACTTTATTTTTATAGAAAGAAGTTGAAATCAACTGGTAAAAAACCTGGCCGCCTATGTTTTTTGAAGAACGCCAGTTCAGCAGGACTTCTCCATTTTCTACAGTTGAAGGGCAAATCCAGAAATCAATGACAAATGAACCGGCAGGACCTTCCGAGCCAAAAAGGCTTGTTTCATCACCCTGAATGTCGATTCCGCCGCGGCCACGGCTTAAGACAGAAGTTTTTCCCAAGGCCGTCTTTTTTGAAAAATAAACTCCGCTGCTCTTGATTTTATACTTTCCGGCTTTGTCATAAATCTTTGAGTTTTCAAAATCAAGAAGGCAATCCGTAAAATCATCTGGCTGACTGGAATTTGTCTCAAGCTCAAGACATTCAAAGCCGAAGCGGCCTTTTCCGGTTGTAATTCCGTTGCGCACATTCACCTCGCTCCAGCCGGTTTTTCCGCCGAATTCATAAATTTCAGCGCCGGCAGAAAAAGAGCAGAAAACGAATGCGCAAACTGCAAAAACAAATGGAATTACACTTTTTTTTGATATATAATTATTTTTGCGATATGTACAGAGAAATTCTTCATGAAACTGCATTAAAAGCACCATCCTCCAGCGGCGTCTATATGTGGAAAAATCCACAGGACACCGTGATTTATGTTGGAAAAGCCAAAAACCTTAAAAACAGGCTGACTTCTTATTTTTCCGGCAAAAAGGATATCAAGACAAGGCTGCTTATTTCAAATGCAAAAAGCATCGAATACATCACGACTGCAAACGAATACGAAGCCTTTCTTCTTGAAAACAATCTTATAAAAAAATACTCGCCGAAATATAACATCAACTTAAAGGACGGAAAATCCTATCCGGTTTTAAGAATTACCCGCGAAGATTTTCCACGGCTTTTTAAGACGCGCAATATACTTCACGACGGCTCGACATATTTCGGCCCATATCCGGACGCAAGCGCCCTTGATACTTTTATAGACACACTTTATCAAATCTATCCGCTAAGACACTGCAAAAAATTTACAATGCGGGAAACGCCTTGCCTTTACTATCACATGGGGCAATGCAAAGCGCCTTGCTACGGAAAAATTTCAAAAGAATCCTACAATGAATTTTTCGGAGAAATTTGCGATCTTCTTAAGGAAAACGGAAGTAAAACAACCGAAAAACTTACGGCAAAAATGAAGGAAGCCGCGGAACAGCTGAATTTTGAAAAAGCCGCACGGCTGAGGGACGGCCTACGAGCGCTTATGGTGATGCAGAACCAGAATATTGTTGAAAGCTTTGACTCAGAAGACCGCGACTATCTGGCCTGGTACAGGGAAGGTGAACTTGTAAGCTTTACAGTCCTTAAAATCCGGAATGGAAAACTTCTTGGCCGCGACAATTACCGCGTTCAGAGCATGAACGAAAACGAAGAGCTTCTTGCCGAGTTCATGAGCGCCTACTACAACTCCCGGGAAGAAATTCCGCCGAAAATATTCGTTCCAACCGAGGACGGACTTAATATAATTTCTGAATGGATAAAAAATCAGTTTAACTCAGACCCTCAGATAATCCTTGCAAACGATGACATAGAAAACGCTCCGCGCCACAAAGCCGCGATGAACATGGCGGCGGAAAACGCAAAAGAAGACATAATCCGCAGGTTGCGCGAACGCGGCGACATTCCGGCGCTCGAAGAGCTGAAAGAAATTCTCGGGCTTGCAAAACTTCCAGTAAGAATTGAAGGATTTGACATTGCCCACATCGGCGGAAAATTCCCGGTAGCCTCGCTAATCAGTTTTTACAACGGAAATCCGGACAAAAAAAACTACAGATATTTCAGGCTTAAGACAACAGACGGATACATAGACGATTTTCAGTCGATGAGGGAAGCAACCAGCCGGCGTTACACGCGTCTTTTGAACGAACAGTCGGATTTACCGGACTTAATTCTTATTGACGGCGGAATCGGCCAGGTAAACGCAGTTGACCAGGTATTAAAATCGCTGAACCTGGACATTCCGGTCGCCGGACTTGCAAAGCGCGACGAAGAAATCTGGCGGCCCTATGCGGAAAAACCGTTGTGTCTTCCAAAAAGAAGCGACGCATTGCGTCTTCTGCAAAGAGTCCGCGATGAAACCCACCGCTTTGCAACCAGCAGAAACCAGAGGCTCAGAACAAAAGAAAACACAGTAAGCGTTTTCCTTGAAATTCCGGGAATAGGCGAAAAACGAGCGCGAACGCTTACAAAAACTTTTACAACGCTGGAAAATATGTGCGCCGCGGACGAAAGCACAGTCGCTCAGACACTGCACGTGCGCGCGGATGAAGCCACAGAAATCATCCTTGCCGCAAAACGCCTCCTGGAAAAACGCAACGCACGCAAAGAAGAGCAGATGCGATCCCTGAAATCAGCCGGAACAACCTGGCAAAAAGCCGCCGACGCCCAGTACATCGACGACCTTGCAAACGCCGCCCTTTTAGCCGCAGAGGAAGAGCCGGAGTTCGGGAAGGGATGAGAAACACATTAAAAATATTTTACTTCAAATCTTCTAATTTATGCAGGAAATCCGCAACTGAAACAATCTTTATATCTGCATAACTTTCAAGCGAAAGCAAATCATTATCACCACTTACGATATATAAGCATTTAGCTTCGTATGCACATTCAATAAATTTATTGTCATCTTTATCACGGCAGACTGAAATTATTTTCTTAGGTTCAACATTCCTGCAAGATGAGACAAAAATATCCAGAGGAAACTTCTTTGGACGGTTAGGATACTTTTCTGCAATTCTAGCAACGACTTCTTTATATTCATCAACAATTTCTTTTGAAACAAAAACTTCCAGCTCATTATTTATCGCATGCCGAAGAAGTCTATTCGGTTCGCCGCCAAAAAAAATTCCTGAAATGACAACATTTGTGTCAATTACAATTTTCATTTTGAATTTTTATCCGCACGGACAGTTTTTATCGCAGCCTTAATATCGGCGTCTGTTACATTATTTTCTTTAGCCCAAGACTGAGTTTCTTCACAAAGCAGATTAAATTCTTTCACTTTTGACTGATTATTGTATTTTTCCTTGTAACGAAAAATAATGTAATCAATGAATTCTGAAATTTCATCAAGACAAGATTCCGGCACAGTCTTTACCTTTTCCAAAACTGTTTCATAACTCATAGTATTTCCTCCGTCTTTGTTTTTTATAATATAACACACTTCTGATAGCAATGATACAGTTTAGATTTTTTATTCCGCAAGCAATTTTCTGTCATCAATGTTTTCCAGAACTTTCATCTGCTGAATTGCGATTTTGTTCAGTTTTTCAAGGCGGACGCTTTGCGACAAGCCTTCATTTATAAAAACAGCGTTCAGGTTTTCCATATTTGAAAGGCATATAAGCTGGTTTATTGTCGCATAGTCGCGGATGTTGCCCTTTAAGTCTGGATTTGCATCCCGCCACTGCTTTGCAGTCATTCCGAACATCGCAACATTGAGCATATCGGCCTCGTCAGCATAGACGAAAGATTTTTGTGCGGCCGTCAGCTCCTGCGGAACCAGGTTCTGTTTTATTGCGTCCGTATGGATTCTATAATTGATTTTTGCAAGCTCCCGCTTTGCAGTCCAGCCGAGCTGTTTCTGCTCTTCTTCTTTTAGACGCTGGAATTCCTTTACAATGTATATTTTAAATTCTGGGCTTATCCACATTGCAAATTCAAAAGCAATATCCTTATGCGCATAAGTTCCGCCGTAACGCCCGGCTTTCGCCTGCAAGGAAATTGCATTCGTTCTCTCCACAAACTCTTTTACACTGATTTTAAAATTATTCAGTCCAGACTTACTTTTAATTATGGCGAATTCGCCATAATTAAAATCAGGATTATAGATTTTTTCCCAAATTCCTATATATTCAAGAGTATTTCTATTTCTTAGCCAATCTGTAATAAAGAAGTCTCCGTCTTTTGCTTTTATCATATCTGTAAGACAAAGATAATCTTCATTATTAACCTTTGTTATTGTTACCTCTGTATTCTGAACATTTATTTTTGCCATAAGCTCATTCTCCTTAATTATGTTCCGCAACTTCCAGAGTTCCAAAGCCTTCGGGTGTTTTATAGTCTGACGGATTTTTGTGGACTGCCTGCTTTGTTGCGGCGATTTTTTTGTCTGCGTAGAGGACAACGTCTTTTATCACGAGCTTCTGGACTGCGCTGATGAATGTTTCCATAAAGGTGTAGTCGGGGGAGCCGTCGGGAGTAACTGGAAGAAAAATCCTAAAATTAAAACTTTGAGAACTTCGTAATTTTTTTCCAAAAGAAAACTTTCCTCTAATAGATTTTTCCATACAAGAAGAAAAATAAAGCATTTGCTCAGAAGAATAATTTTTATCATCATTCCAATAAACACCAGTATCATCTCCTGCGCCAAAATCATAATTTCTATAAAATGTATTTCCAAAAATATCTATTGTAATAGAATTTTTGGGGAAAGTTGCAATAGGATTTGAGATATAACCAACTATACCAGTGTTCGTTGTTCCAGCCATAACAAATGGAATCTTTCCTGGTTTTTGATCTCCTTTTTTTAGTCTTCTCCCCTGCTTAATATGATTAAAAATTTCACTATAGGAAAATTCCTTCCACTTCAATTCATTGAAGTGCGCGAGAGCTTCGCTCTCGCATTTCGACAACTTGTAGTTGTCGAAGCCGCTTACCTTTAGGTAAGCGGCCAGTTCGCGTATACGCTCCTCTTCGAGTTCGCGTATACGCTCCTCTTCGAGTTCGCGTATAAACGCTTCCATAAAATCAAAATCGATTTTGTTTTCTGGAGTTATAGGGAGAGAAAGAATGCAATTCTTTGCAACTTTCCAATGTCTTGCATATCCTAAATTTGGTATTTGTTTTTTCCATACCGAAATCATAAAAAGCAAAGAATTGTTTTTATTCGTACAAGGTAGCAAAACTTTTACATTATCCAAAACTGAAAAACTTTTTCTAGCAATATTTAAAGTTCTAGTATGGTCTCCAAATGTAATATAGACAGGGTGTTTTTCATCACAAATAAATTCAGGATTATTTGTATAGCCTATAATTCCATTATTTTCAGAATCAGAAGAATAAGCTGGATAACTATAATCATCTGACAAATCTTCTTTAGACAACATATTTGAAATTTTTTGAATCTCAAACAAATCCCCAATCTTAAATTCGCCCCACTTAACTTCATTCAGTTTTTTGCTAAGCGGGGCATTCATTTTCCCAGGCTGTCGCATGCCTCGCTTTTTATGATATTGCTCACTTCCCATGCAAGATAATCCGCGACAGTTTTCTTGAAGTCATCCAAAGTTGGCTTTGTGTCTACTAGCGCATTTTGGTTCCAGTCGTTGCCTTTTTCAGGGTCAATTGTTCCTTCAAAGTATTCGTTTTCGGTTAGATATTTAAGGCTTCTTTTTCCAAATTCCACAAGATCTACAACTTCCGCATATCGTTCCTTTGCGTGGTCAGTGTCCCTAAGATTAACGCTTGCCTTTTTGCGGTTTGTGCGTGTGTAGCCGTCATTTGAAAAATCAATGAATTTCACAACACTCTTTGCCTTATGTGGCTCACCTACCCTAAAAACATAAATGTAAGTCTGAACGCTGGATTTTCCAATAAAAAGGTCAATCGGCATTTTTATGCTTGCAAGAAGAGTGTTTTTCGCAAGAATTTTTCTGTTGAACTCGCATGCTTTTTTTCCACTTCCTGCCGAGCCTTGAATGATTATTGCGGCATATCCTTTTTTCATCATAGAAAGAGCTTTTTCCACAAATATCATTCCGTTTCCTTCCGCAGAATACGGCGGATTCAAAACAAAAGCATCCGCCGGGAAATCCTCGTTGATATCTCCGAATCCGTATTTTCCGTTAAAATCGCTTAATGAGTCTTTGTTCAGAATGTTCGAGCTTCCGTCGCCCATCATAATCATATTCAAGACGGCAAGCATATAAATCTGAGGCAAAATCTCAAGCCCTAAAAGCTGATTAGCCTTGATTTTCGCAGATTTTTTCGCAAGCTCATCAGGAGACCTTATCTTATCCTTTGCGTCATTAAGCATTTCGTTCATAGCCGCAACCAAAAGACCTGCCGAGCCTGTGGCAAAATCCCACACATAAGAATCTTTATTTACGCGGGCAAGTTTTACAAGAAGCGTCGCCACATAACTAGGCGTTAAAACAACATCATTCAATTTATCCTGAGTGAACCCAAGCCAGCTGTACATCTCATTGAAGAGTTTTCCGGTAAAGTCTGTTGTAAGACCGATTTTGTAGTAAATGCCCAGGTCATCAACAACTTTGGCAAAAACACGTTTCAGCTGGCTTTCTGTCTTGCCTTTTTCAATTTTATTTATGTTGTCTGTTGCAAGCGTGTTCTGCAAAGTGCGGACAATCAAATCCTTTTTGTCCCGCGGAATTGATTTTTCATTCAAAAAATTCTTGATTTTGCGCAGGATAATATCTCCGTCGCGAGAGCCTTCTTCCTGCAAAGACTTAAGCTCGTCTTTTTCAAGCGGAGTAATCTTATATCTGTTCGGATTGTCCTTGTCAATGATTCCAAGCGTGGCAATGATTGAAGCTGCAACAAGATAAACCCGGTCATTTTCGCCTAAGCCTTTCTCATTCTGGTAAATATCATTGTTCAGCTTTACAAGGCTCGCACTGATTTCCTGGTCACGCTGCTCCTTGATTTTTCCAAGTTCTTCTGGAGAAAGCTTCAGATTTTTTACAGTCTGTATAAAGTCATTGAAATTTTCTTCCTTTAAGAATGAAAGGTCTGTGTATTTGCCGATTTCCTGCCCTGTTCCATAATTGCTTTTTGAAACAAAATAAACGCCAATCTCATGCCGCAAAGTTCCAGAAGAGTCTTTATAGCCTGTAATTCCAATGGAAATAACATCTTCAAAAGTCGTGTAATGTAGAATCGCATTCGCATAGTGAACCGCGCCATTAACAGCGTAAGATTTTATATTGGCAAAATCAGGCTCGCCGTTCGCCTTTTTGTTTGCAATCCGCCCATTTGAGTCAAGTTTTACAAGTTTGTCCTTATAGCCTTTGTATTCAATAAGAACAGGATAAAGTCTGTTATATTTATCTGAAAGCAACAGCTTTGCGTCAGGACGGTTTCCTCCGTTTCCTCCCTGCTTTGACTCATAGTTTTCAAGAGCCTTGTCTATCTCTGAATTTCCGATTGATTCCTGTTCCAGTTTGTAATCAAGTTTGTATGATTTTAGCCAGCCGTTAGCCAAGTCCGCGATATTCGGCTCTACTGATTGTGATTTATTCTGCCTGTTCTGTGCCATTTTCAGTCTTCTTCCCTTTTTATTTTCTGACAAAAAAATTATACCACAAATTCGCCCTATTTGCCTTAGCTACATGATTTACCACGATTGTTTTTTTTCACGTTTTTCCCTTGTTTTCATTCTTGCGTGTTTCTGTTAAAGTTGAGGTATGCGTAAATTCAGTTTGATTTCTTTACTGGCTCTTTACTTGGGCTGTTTCATTTCTTGCGAAAACCGTATTAAAGGCTACGGTGTTCTTTTGTGGAATCTTCCGGAGCACCAGTTGCAGGATGGCGATCTGGTTCCAGTTTACATTCGTTCAAATATTTCACAGGTTTATGTAATCGGAACTTCTCAGGGAAAAATTGAAATTCCTTTGTGGCAGATTACTGAGCCGGAAATGAAATTCAAAGCAAAAAAAACGGCGAAAAAGTTCGGGGAATACAGGCACATTTACGCCTCTGTGGCGATGGATGGACTTCCTATGCGCGCAGAACCGGTAAACACCGCAAAACAGGTTTACCGACTAAAAAAAGCGGAGACAATAAAAATTCTCTACAAAGGAAAGGGACAGGCTGTTTATGCCGAAAAAAAACCGCTTGAAGGCGACTGGCTAAGAGTCCTTACATCTGACGGCACAACCGGCTGGTGCTTCAGCTACAACCTGAGGCCTTTTGAGACAGACATAAACGGAATCCAGATAAGCGGCGAAGTTATCGAGGAAGAAAACAGCATCGACACAGAACTTACAGAAATGCTTAAAGGAATCTGGTATCCTGATTCATACAAAAAAATGATTGACACCGGACGAATCGATCCGGCAAAAATCAACCTGAACTACAACCTTCATCTGGATGAAGAAACAAATAAACTCACTTTCACCATGCCTGGAATCAAAAAAGAATGGGATTATACAGGCGCAAGCGAGGACAGCACGATTGTAAACGCAAAGGCTTTCAAGCTGAACGATATTCCGATTATCGTTTCCGTAAAAAAATCAACTTACATCGTCGCGCGCTACACAGGGGAAAGCGGAAAACCGGAAGATTTCAACCTTGTCACAATTGATGCGGATATAAGCCAGCTCGTACAGGATGAAATTCAACGCCGCGAATCAGAATACGAACAGATTTATATGTTCGGCCCGAATTTCCGTTCATCCAGCTACGGTCAGCTTTCTTTTAAGGACGACCACACTTTCAGCTGGAACAACAAAAACCTTCTTGTGCCTGGAGTAATTTCTTCTTCAGCAAAAAACACAGGAACTGTCCAGATAAAATACTTCCTTATCCGTTCGCTGGCTCAGGCTTATGACGGAGTCCTTACATTTAAATTTGAAGGAATGAACAAAGAAGTCAACTTTTTCTATAAAATGGAAGAAAATGGACTTAGATTTGAAGACGCGACCGGTGCGGTTTTAGACGGCAATATTTTCCGGGAAAGAGGAATTTCACCGTTAATCATATTCTTTAAGCAAGCGGAATAGTTTCATGGCATTCGTACAGTTTTCACAAGTTTCCCTGGCATTTGGCGACAGGGATATTTTAAAGAATGTAAGCGTAAATCTTATGACCGGCACAAAAGCCGCATTAACCGGCGCAAACGGTGCTGGAAAATCAACGCTGATAAAAGTAATGGCAGGGCTGATAAAACCTGACAGCGGAAGCAGAATCTGCCAGAAAGAAACAAGAATCGCATATCTTCCGCAGAGCGGACTTACACACCACGGATGCTCATTAAAAGAAGAGGCGGACAGGGCTTTTGAATTCGGCTACGACATTCAGAAACAGATTGACCAGATTGGCGAGCAGCTTGAAAAAGGAACTGGAAACACAGACAACCTGCTTGCAACCCAGGCAGAACTTATTGCAAAGCTGGAAGAATCCGGCTGGCACAGGCGCGAGGCGACTGCGGAAAGCGTCCTGATGGGTCTTGGTTTTTCGCAGGAAGATTTGCAGAAACAGACGGAAGAATTTTCAGGCGGATGGCAGATGAGAATCGCCCTTGCAAAGGCGCTTATGCAAAACCCGGACATTCTTCTTCTTGACGAGCCTACAAACTATCTTGATATTGAAGCGCGCACATGGCTGGAAAAATTCCTTTCAAACTACAAGGGCGCGTTTCTTCTTGTAAGCCACGACCGCTATTTCCTGGATGTTACGGTAAACGAAGTATACGAGCTTTTTGGCGGCGACCTTAAACGCTACAAGGGAAATTTTACACACTACGAGCAAGTGCGCGAAGTCGAGCTGAAAACTTTAATCGCTGAATACGAAAAACAGCAGGATGAAATTGCAAAACTGCAGGATTTTATCCGCAGATTCGGTGTCCAGGCGACAAAAGCGGCGCAGGCGCAGGAACGGCAGAAACAGCTGGACAAAATCCTTGCCCAGAAAATAGAAATTCCGGAAAGCCTTAAAAAAATCCACTTTAAATTTCCTGAAGCTCCGCACGCAGGTCATCTTGTTTTGCGGACAAAAGGACTTACAAAATCCTACGACGGAAAAACAAATGTGATAGAAAACCTTGACCTGACTGTAGAAAACGGCGAAATGCTTGTTGTCGCCGGAAGAAACGGCGCGGGAAAATCAACCTTGCTCAGAATGCTCGCAGGCGTTGACCCGATAACAAGCGGAGAAGTGATTCCCGGCACTGGCGTAAAAATCGGTTATTTCAGCCAGGACAATGCGGAAACAATAAAAGGCGGAGAGACAATCCTTGAATATGTGGAAAGCCAGGCACCGACTGAACTTATTCCAAAAGTCCGCGATATGCTTGGAAGTTTTCTTTTCCGCGGCGACGATGTCTTTAAGTCGCTGAATGTTCTTTCCGGCGGTGAAAAAAGCCGGATTGCGCTGCTTCAGCTTTTGCTGCGGGCGAACAATCTTCTTATCCTTGATGAACCTACAAACCATCTTGATATGCATTCAAAAGACGTTCTGATGAATGCGCTGAAAGATTTCGGCGGAACAGTGATTTTTGTAAGCCACGACCGTGGATTTATAGAAGGACTTGCGACAAAAGTCCTTGAGCTGAAACCCGGAAGCCACCGCGAATTTCCTGGAAACTACAAATATTATATGGAACGCATTGAAGCGGAGGAAGCCGGAATCGTAGGACAGTTTGAAAGAGGAACTGGAATCGCCACAAGCAGCGTAAATTCCACGAAAACCAGCGAAGCAAAAGCCGACGCAACAAAATCAGCCGGAAAATTAAACTGGGAAGAACAGAAAAAAATCGAGGCGGAAAGGCGCAAAAACGAAAAAGAAGTCGCAAGGCTTGAAACGGAAATTGCAAAAACCGAGGAAGAAAAATCCGCGCTGGAATCAAAGATGGCATTGCCGGAAGTATATTCAAACGGCGCAAAAGCAAAAGAAATCCAGCAAAAGATTGACGAAACAACCAAAAAGATAGAAACTTTAACCCAGGCGTGGGAAACCGCAATGGATAAATTAGGATAGAAACAGGAGATTTTATGAAAGTTTTAGTTATTGGCGGCGCAGGATATATCGGAAGCCATGTTGTAAAAGAACTTATGAAAAACGGACACAAGGTTACCGTTTTTGACAACCTTTCAAGCGGACTCCGACAGAATCTTTTCCCGGAAAACGATTTTATCTACGGAAACATTCTTCTTCCAGAAGATTTGGACAACGCTTTTGAAAAAGGTTTTGACGCTTTCATTCATCTTGCCGCATTCAAGGCGGCCGGCGAATCAATGGTAAAACCGGAAAAATATTCAGTAAACAACATCAACGGAACATTGAACATAATGAACGCCGCGGTAAAACACAATTGCCTTAGAATGATTTTTAGTTCCAGCGCGGCGACTTTCGGCGAACCGCAGTACTTTCCGATGGACGAAAACCATCCGCAAAAGCCGATGAACTACTACGGATTCACAAAACTCAAAATTGAAGAATTTATGGACTGGTACGACCAGCTGAAAGGAATGAAATTCGCCGCGTTAAGATATTTCAACGCAGCCGGATACGACCCGGAAGGTGTTGTCTGCGGACTTGAACAGAATCCGGAAAACCTTCTTCCACGCGTAATGGAAGCCGCGCTTGGAAGACGTTCGCTTAAAATCTTTGGAACAGACTACGACACACGCGACGGAACTTGCATCCGCGACTACGTTCACGTAACAGACCTTGCGCGCGCGCACGTCATGGCTCTGGATTACATCGCAAAAAACAACAAGAGCCTGAAGCTAAACCTTGGAACAGAAAAAGGCACAACCGTAAAAGAAATCATTGAAGCGGCGCGAAAAATCTCCGGTAAGCCGATTCCTGCGGAAGAAGCACCCCGCCGCCCGGGAGACCCTGCAAACCTTTACGCAACCAGCAAAAAAGCCAAAGAACTTTTAGGCTGGGAACCAAAATACAGCGACGTGGACACCCTCGTAGAAACAACCTGGAAAGCATATTTAAAAGCGGAAAAGAAATAGGCAGGGAAAATATGAAAAAATAAAGCCATCTTTTCAAATTCTTTTTTGAAAAGATGGCTTCTTTTATTAAGCAAGGAAGTGTTTAGCACGCCTACTGTTTTTTTGAAACAAGCTGCCGAAGATAATAGTTTCTTTTAATTTTCAGCATAAAAAACTCATCATTCGGGCGGAACATAACTTACAAGAATCCAGCCTTCTACGCCAGCTTAGCTTTTCCAATCAGCGTAAGAACGTGGTCAGGGCAGATTTTTACACATTCGCCGCAGCTTACGCACTGGCTGTAGTCAACCTGTGGAATTCCTGTGGCAATGTTTATGCAGCCAACCGGACATTTTCTTACGCACATTCCGCATTTAAAGCAGCCTACTGAGCAGTCCTTTTTAATCTGCGGCTTGTTGTCGCTATGGTTTGAACACCGCGCAATCGCTCCGGCCGTGTTTTTTGCAATAAGAGTGAACAAATGCTTAGGGCAAGTTTTTGCGCATTTTCCGCAGCCAACGCATTTTTCCGAATCAACTTTTGGAAGTCCATCCGACCCCATTGAAATCGCATCAAACGGACACGCTTCCACGCAGTCGCCAAAACCAATGCAGCCGAACGCGCATTTTTTTGTTCCGTTCATTGTAAGCTGGGCCGCCGCGCAAGTTTTTACACCTTCGTATTCAGCCTTTTCATGCGCGCATTCGTTTGTTCCGGCGCACGCCAGAAAAGCGATTTTTGGTTCTGCGCTGCCCGCTGAAACACCCATAACCTCGGCGACTTTTTCAGCGACGGAAGCGCCGCCAGCAATACAGCCAGTCACTTCAGCCTCGCCATTTACCACAGCCTCGGCAAATGCGTCACAGCCTGCATAACCGCAGCCACCGCAATTCGCGCCGCTCAGAGCATCCCGCACTTCCTGAACCTTAGAATCCACATGGACTGCAAAGATTTTCTTAAAAAGTCCAAGCAAAAGACCAAGCGCAAATCCGATTACAATGGCAACAATTATTGTGTATATAATTAAATTCATATTTCTACCTTTGATTTCCTGATTTTTTCAGCTACTTAATCAATCCCTTAAAGCCCATGAATGCCAGCGAAAGAAGTCCGGCCGCCACGTATAGAATCGGAGCGCCCTTAAAACTCTGCGGAACACTCGCTGTCTTCAACCTTGAGCGCACACCAGACATAATCACCATGCTCAGCAGGAATCCGGCCGCCGTTCCAAGAGCATAAATCAAGCTCTGGCCATAGCCGTAATCTTTTCCAATGCAGTTAATAGTCACACCAAGAACAGCGCAGTTTGTTGTAATAAGAGCAAGGTAAACACCCATTGACTTATACAACGAAGGAATTGATTTTTTCAGGAAGAATTCCACAAGCTGAACCAGCGATGCAATCACAAGAATAAAGAACAAAGTCTGAAGAAACTGAAGTCCAAGCGGAACCATCACAAGCTTGTAAATCGGCCAGGTCACGGCAGTAGCAAGAACAATAACAAAAGAAGTCGCTATTCCCATTCCGGCGGCCTTATCTGTCTCGCTGGTCATTCCGATAAAAGGACAAATTGCAAGATACTGAATAAAAACAACATTATCAACAATCGCAGATTTCAAAAAAAGTTTGATCAAATCAAGCATTATTTTCCTCCGGTTTTTTCTGTTTCAGCAGGCTTTGCGCCGCACGCAGACGAGCAGCATGAACAGTCCGAGCAATCCTCGGCGGCCAGCTCCTCAGGCTTTCTGCCGTTTTTCTTTGCAGCAACATATTTTCCAAACTGAACAAGCGCGCCTAAAAATCCAAAAACCAGGAATCCGCCCGGAGCGCTGTTAAAAACGCCGATTCGATACGCTTCTGGAATCACTGTAACCATCAGCGGAGTTCCTGCCATCAAAGTTCCGCCGCCAAGCAACTCGCGGAAGAACGCAATCAGAACAAGAACAATTGTGTATCCAATTCCCATTCCAAGCGCGTCCAGAATTGAATTTCCAACATTGTTTTTTGAAGCGAACGCCTCTACCCGGCCCATGATAATGCAGTTTACTACAATTAATGGAAGAAAAACGCCAAGCGCCTCATAAAGCGACTCAACGTAGGCATTAAGAACAAGCTGAACAATCGTTGTAAAAGCCGCGATGATAATAATAAACACAGGAAGCCTTACCGCGGAAGGAATGAATTTTCTAAAAACGCTTATTACAATTTCACTCATAACAAGAACGAAAAGCATTCCCATTCCCATTCCAAGACCATTAAAAATGCTTGTTGTTACACCCAAAGACGAGCACAAACCGATATTCAGCACAAGAAGCGGATTTTCTTTTATAAAGCCGTTCGTAAAAATCTGAAGAGGTTTATTCATTCTTACCTCCAATATATGAAAGCAAAGTTTCCGTACCGGCTTTCAATAAATCTGCAACTCCAAGGCTTGTGATTGTCGCGCCGGAAATCGCATCAAAATTTTTGTCTTTTTCAAAACCATCTTTTGCGTTTTTTCCTTCAAATTGTCCGTAGAAAGTTTTTCCGTTTGGCAATTTAAAGGTTGAATCGCTGGCTTTTAACCCGAACCCTGGAGAATCAGTATTTTTCAAAAACTGGACACCGGTAATCGTTCCGTCAGAAGCCATTCCCACAATCAGCGTCGCAGTATCATAAGTCGGGCCGGAAACCTGGGCTGCGCCGCCGGCAACCTTTCCGTCTTTTTTCGCAATAATCAGGCTTTCAATTTTGATTGAACCAATATTTTTTGGCTCGTAGTCATTTTTCTGCTCAAAAGAAAAACCTTCGCCCGGAAAAAACGAAGCCATCGCCGCATTAACCTTTTTAACCTGATTCTGCGCGATTTTAGGAGCCGTAAAATTATTGACAACAGCAAGCACCGTGCAGGAAACAACCGCATAAACAGCAAGAGTAATTCCAAGTCTTATCATGCTAAAAATCGAATCATCATTTCTTGTGTCAGTCATTCTTGCCTCCGGCTTCAATTTTTCTTTCCTCCGCAGAATTCAAATCAAATTCCATGTTGATTTTTGCCGTTTCAGGACGACGGTTTCCTTTTTTTCCGTAGCCATACATTCTTTCCGTAAGATTATTAAGGAACGGAACGACCGCATTCATAATCAGAATGCTGAACATAACGCCTTCCGGATAGCCGCCGAATTTTCTGATTAAAAATGTAATAAGACCCGCTCCGGCGCCAAACACAAGCCGGCCGGCTTTAGTAACAGGAGCAGTCGCATAATCGGTAATCATAAATGTCGCGCCAAAAATCAAACCGCCGGTAAGAAGCGCGATTCCAACATCGCGTGCCGCCGCAGAAAAACCGGAAGAAATTCCTGCAAAAAATGTACACACCGCAACAGTTCCGACCATTGCAAGCGGAGCGCGCCAGTCTATGATTTTTGCAATCAAAAGGAACATAAAAGAAACCAAAAGCAGAAGAATCGAAGTTTCACCGATACAACCGGCGCGGTTTCCTACAAAAAACTTAAGAAAATCAAAATTTTCAGACACACCTGCCTTAAGCTGGCTCAAAACCGTAGCGGAAGTAATGCCGTCCCATTCAGCAAGATTCCCGGAAACCGCGGAAGCATCCGGATTAAACCAGGTAGCCCCGATTGCCGCCGGAAAACTTATAAAAAGAAACGCGCGGCCGGTAAGAGCCGGGTTAAAAACATTGCTTCCTATTCCGCCAAAAAGACCTTTTGCAATAACCATCGCAACAAAATCGCCGACAAGAACAATCCAGAACGGAACTGTAGAAGGCAGCACAAGAGCAAGCATAATACCGCTTACCGCGGCAGAAAGATTCGCAACAACAACCTTTTGCCCCGTAATCTTCTGAAAAAGCGCCTCAAAAAATACGCAGCCGACAACGCTAAAAAGCACAACCGCCAGCGCCCTGAATCCAAAAAACACAGTTCCGGCAATAACTTCAGGAAGAAGCGCAAGCAGAACGCAAGCCATTATTTTTTGAGTAGAATTTCCAAGCGAAAAATGAGGACTTGAAGAAATATGGAATTTTATATCTGTCATTTTTTTACCGTTCCTTCAGTTTTATTTTCAGTTTTATTTTTTTCCTGAGCCATCTTCATGCGTGCAATTCCCTTGCCAAGCCTGATTCTCTGAACAATCTTTATGCGGCTTGGGCACACAAACGCGCAGCATCCACATTCAATGCAGTCCATAAGGCCAAACCTTTTCGCCCTGTCAATATTTCCTTCTTTTAATGAACGAAGCATCATTACAGGACTCAAATGCATTGCGCAGGTATTCGCACATCTGGCGCAGCTTATGCACGGGTCTTCCTCAAAAAGGCTGGTTTCTTTTTCAGTAAGAAACACAACACCGCTTGTTCCTTTTGCAACCGGAAATCCGGTGGAGCTCATCGCAAAGCCCATCATCGGACCGCCGGAAATACACTTTACAGCAGCCCCTTCTTTCAAAGAAAAAGTGTCCGGAATCAAATCGCTGATTAAAGTTCCAATAGGCACGCGGATATTGCAAGGATTTTCCACCGCGCCGCCAGAAATCGTAAGGCTTCGCTCAATCAAAGGCATACCAAGCCGGAACGCGTCGCTTATCGCGCAGACAGTACCAACATTGCAGATAATGCAGCCAGCATCAGCCGGAAGCTTTGCGCTAGGAATCTCAATTCCAAGGCACGATTCAACAATAAATTTTTCAGAGCCCTGAGGATACTTCGTCTTTACAAGACAAACAGAAATATCATCACCGTAGCCCTTCTTTTCAATTTCCGCCTCAAGAAGCGGCTTTATGTAGGATTTATTGTCTTCAAGCGCAATAATTCCAGCGGCTCCCACAAGATTCAAGACAATCGCAAGCCCATCGATAACCTTTTCAGGAATTTCCTGCATAGTCCGCTCATCGCAGGTCAAATAAGGCTCGCACTCAGCGGCATTAACAAGAACATACTCAATCTCCCTGTCCTCAGGCGGATTCAACTTCACATGAGCCGGAAAAGACGCGCCGCCCATTCCGACAATCCCAGCATTTTTAATCCTGGCAAGAGCCTCGTCATGACCGCATGCAAAAGGATCAAGCGGCTCCATAAAATCAGTCGCATCAGAATCATCCGCCTGAATAACAATGCATTGCGCCAGACCATTTCCGGTAACAAGATTATTTGCAATTTTCTTTACAGTTCCCGCCACAGAAGCGTGAACCGGGCAATTCATAAATTTTTCGCCATTTGCAATAACCTGACCTTTTTTTACAACATCGCCAACCTTTACAACAGGAGTATTCGGAGCACCGCCCATCGTCACAGGAATCGTTACCGTTTTTGACGCAGGAAAAGCAGGCGTAACCGGGCATTTATTGCTCAATTCCTTCATTTCCTTCGGGTGAATGCCACCTCTAAAAGTATGCAGTTTTTTCATATCATAAATTATACAATAACCAAAAAAACGTGTCTATTTTATTACAGCACAAAGGGTTGAATTAGCATAGGCTAACTTTTATCTTTACGGGCGGAATTCCTTCATCACAGGCAGAAACTCCACAAAACACAAATCACTCTTGAAAACCGCACTTCCGCGGCCCGCTCACGCTCGGTCCTGGCGCACGCGCCAGTCCTTTTGCCACCGGCAAAACCGCTCCACCACGGCGCAAGGGAATTCAGATTTTGTTTTCCAGTCTATATTTTTTCCGTTATAGAAAAAATATAGAAAATAATATAAATTAGTATAGAAGAGGTTTTTATGTTTAATATCTTTCTGAATGAAATCCTAAAAATTTCCAGCAGCACAAAAGATTCAAATTTTAAAGAACAAACAAACCTTGTCTCAAAATTTGTAAGCTTACTGGATGATGAAAACATAAAATCCATAGTAAAAGAAATCGGCATAATTCCTGAATGCATAAAAGCCAGTTCTTCCGCTGAAAAATTATTTTCAAAATCTTCAGATATAATTCTTGCGCGCGCATTTATAATGCTAGGCTTAAAATCAAAAGCTTTGGATGGCAGAGGAGACAGCGCAGATGTTCTGGCCGAAAGCGTTTTCCACAAATACAGTCTTGTCGCAGATGCAAAATGCTTCAGACTGAGCAGAACTGCAAAAAATCAAAAAGACTTTAAGGTCTCGGCATTAAGCAATTGGCGCGGCGGAGAAAACGAGTATGCGGTTTTAGTTTCGCCATATTTTCAATATCCAAAAGAAGAAAGCCAAATTTACAAGAGCGCGCTAAATGAAAATGTCTGTCTAATCGCCTGGGAACATATTTCATTGCTGCTTGAAAACAATATAAGAGAAACTGAAAATATATCTCTTGAATCAATTTGGGAAAGTTCAAAAATGATAGCCAGAGATTCTAAAATTTCCAGTGCAAAAAACTGCTTTTTACCAAAAGTAAATAAAATTGTATCAAAAAAATTAGGATTTTCAGGAGAACAATTCACAAGAAGTCTAAATCAATGCAAACTTTCAATAATTGCACGAGGCAGCACAGAAATAACATATTGCGAAAACAAAATAGAAAGAATAAAAAATCTTACAAAAGAAGAAGCCATAAATGAATTAATAAAAGAAACAAAGCTTGAAGAAAAAATCAATGTCATCAACTCATTCATTTCATCTCTTGACACAGAATTGGAGGAAAACAAAAATGGGCAGAGTTGAACTTGGAGATTCCATAGAGCTTATAAAAACCATAGAAACAGAATCCGTTCATCTTATTTTGTCTGACATTCCTTATGGAATTAATTTTGACGAATGGGATGTTATTCATAAAAACACAAACAGCGCATTGCTTGGAAAAAGTCCTGCGCAGGAAAAAAGCTCTATTTTCAAAACCAGAGGGAAACCTTTGAACGGCTGGTCAGAAGCAGATAAAAATATTTCAAAAGAATACTACGAATGGTGTTCAAAATGGACAAGCGATTGGCTTAGAGTTTTAAAACCCGGAGCAAGCTGCTTTATTTTTGCCGGCAGAAGAATGTCACACCGCTGCATTTGCGCAATGGAAGATGCAGGTTTTATATTTAAAGATATGATTGCATGGGAAAAAGATGCTTCCGCATATAGAGCACAAAGAGTAAGCTGCGTTTTTGAACGCCGCAACGATGAAAAAGATGCAAAGAAATGGGAAGGCTGGAAAATAGGAAATCTCCGTCCTCTTTTTGAGCCAATTTTATGGTTTATGAAGCCTTACCCCATCGGCGGAACACTGACTGATAATATTTTAAATTATGAACTTGGCGGCTTTAACGAGCATGCGCTAAAAGAATCTGAAACATTAAATACAGGTCTTGAAATCTGCTCAAATATTTTAAAAATCAAAACTGAAAAATCGGACAGAGGGCTTCATCCGACACAAAAAGCTGTCGCACTAATGGAAGTTCTTATAAAGCTGGTTACAAAAGAAGGACAAACAGTTCTTGATCCATTCTGCGGCTGCGGAACAACTTTAGTCGCCGCAAAAAATTTGAACAGAGATTATATAGGTTTTGAAATAAATGATGAATATTATCAAAATATTTTAAAAAGATTATCTGCCTAAAAATGTATAAATCCATTATAATAAACCCATGAACGAACAGATAAAAAAAGAATTATTTTCGTATATAAAAGAAAGCAAAGAACAGATGGTTCAGCTGGAGGCGCTTTTGACTTCGCACCCGGCTCTTGCCCCGGAAAACGGAGGACAGGGAGAACTGGAGAAGGCGAAAGCGCTTGTTGAATGGCTAAAGGCTCATGGCGTAAGCAAATCCCAGATAGAAGAATTTGACGCGCCGGACGAGCGTGTAAAAAGCGGAATCCGCCCGAACATTGTGGTAACAATTCCCGGCGAAAAAGACGACTTCAACATCTGGGTCATGGCGCACCTTGACGTTGTTCCGCCCGGAAATTTAAAGCTGTGGAACACCGACCCTTGGAGCGTTACGGAAAAAGACGGAAAAATATATGGCCGAGGTGTAGAGGACAACCAGCAGGGCCTGGTTTCCGGAGTTTTCGCAGGACTTTCATTCATCAAAAAAAACGTAAAGCCTGCCCATACGGTAAAACTGCTTTTTATGGCGGATGAGGAAGTCGGTTCAGCCTACGGAATGATTTGGCTTCTGCGCAATACAAAAATCTTTCAGAAAAACGACATCTACCTTATCCCGGACGGCGGGGATAAAAACGGCGAGACCATCGAAATCGCCGAAAAAAACATTCTTTGGCTAAAACTTACAGTAAAAGGAAAACAGAGCCACGGCTCGCGCCCAGACCAGGGAAACAACGCCTGCCTTGCCGCCTGCGACCTTTGCATTCGGCTAAACGGAATGCAGAACATATTTAATAGAAAAGACCCGCTTTTTACACCAGACTATTCAACATTTCAGCCTACAATGCGCTCCGCAAACGTTGAAGGAGTAAACATAATTCCAGGGGAAGACGTTTTTTGCATGGACTGCAGAATTTTGCCATGCTACACAATCGCCGAAGTCTTAAAAGAAACTGAAAAACAAATTGCAGAAACGGAAAATCTATACAAAGTAAAAATTTCCTACGAAATCCTTCAAAGCTCAGAAAGCCCTGCCACACCGCAAACAGCTCCGGTTGTAACAAAACTAAAGGATGCGCTGGAAGCAGTACACGGAATCAAGGCAAGGACAATAGGAATAGGCGGCGGAACGGTCGGCGCAGAGCTCAGACGCGAAGGAATGCACTGCGTTGTCTGGAGCACCATGGACGAACTTGCGCACATGCCGAACGAATACTGCATTGTGGAAAACATAGTAAAGGACGCCCTGACCCTTGCAGAACTCTTCTGCCAGAAATAGCGCCATTAAAGAACAATGCGCTCCCAAGGCAAGCGCACGTGGCGTATTCTCATAAGGAATGCGCCACGGAATTGCAGCCGGATTACAAATTACTGTTCATATCCTTTAATTTTTCTGATAATTCTTCATCGCAAGTAATATTTACAACAGCCTTTAAAATATCATCATTTGTCGCCCAATAATCTGGAATCATACCAAGACCTTCCGGACATTTATCAGAAAAAGGAATTATAATAGACGGCAGATGCAAAGCTATTCCAGAATTGTTCAGCTGATAGCACCAGACATTCCCATAGGCGTAACATCCTCCGGTATTCTCTCCGATTTGAAAAAATTGATTTGTCTTGGAAAAAATAGTTCTTGCTTCAAAAATCGCCAATTCACTTGAAGAACATGTATTCTTGCCGGAAAGAATAATCAATCTTCCCTTAAACCTTGGAGTTCCAGATTTTGGCTTTACTTTTTTTTGCTCAGAATATGTAATCCGCAAATTTCTATTGTCCAGAACCTTTTTTCTTCGCGCAAAATCTTTTATCCAACCAGCTTCCTGTGAATACACATATTTTGAAAGCCAAATTTCCGCCTGCAGAACCGGCGGAGAAATCAAATCTATTCTATCACCGTTTGAACCTATCAACATCCATTCTTTTTTTATATTAACAAATGACTTTTTTTGATTACAATTCTTTTCCAAGAAATACAAATTTGCCAGAAAACTTGAAGTATGCAGAGAATTTCCCCCTCCATTTGTTCGTAAATCAAGGATTATATTTTTCTTTTCAGGATAACGCGATGAAACAGAATGAAAGTTTTCAAAATTTTCCTCTAACTTCTTTTTTCTATTATCATTATTGTGCAAGTTCATCAAAGTAGGAATATAAATATAAACAGAATCCTTGGTTTCAATTTCTTTATATGTGGTTATATCATTCCAATACAGATAATTATTAGATATATTGCAAAGAATCTGTTTTTCACTTCCAGAACAGTTTACAGAGATATATTTTTCATTTTCATCCATTGTCGCATACGTTCCAATCCTGTAAATACAGCTTCCTTCTGAAGGATATAAAAAAAGGTTTTCACTTTCGGGCTCAAGATTTTCGCCAGCCTTAAATTCCTGAGTATCAGATTTTTCCACAACAAAAACTTCGCCTGCTTTCCTTACATAAATATCTGAATATAGAACTCTATGCTGAGTTATCAAGCGATTTTGAAGATTTTTGCTTTCAATACAAAAATGGGTATCCTGTATGTAGGGTTTTAAAAAGTCATATATAAATTCATTCAATTGCGATACTTTTATATTTTCATTTTCTGTATTCGACTTCTTAAACGATTCTATTATGCTCTCTATTTTAAGGCCACGTTTTACGGCATCCTCATACCCGGAATACGAGGATTTCAATAAATAAACCAGCATATCCAAATCTTCCAAAGCCTGTTTATATGAAATTTCTTCCTTAAACCAGTTTTGATAATCATACCAATCACAACTTACATCCCGATATTCACACGGCTCAGAAGAAATTATCCTTGGCTTTGCCATGCATAATCCATACAAAACCATTAGAACAATAGATACAAGAACTTTTTTCATAATCAGCCAATAATCTCCTTTTATAGCTCAATCCGCCACTTTCTACGCCCATCGCAAGACAGCTTTGCTATCCAACGAATTGACGCGCTTTTCTGGCAGCTCCTTCAATTTTTATGCTGAATTTATAAAAACCGGCGTTTTGTCGTTAAAATTATTTGTACAAAACCCTGAAAGTCTGGAAAATGATTTTTATTTCCGGGGAAAATTTAAAACCGACAATTTCACCTTCTTCTTCAAGGTTTTCCTGCCACCGGATTTTCCACTGCTCAAGGTTTTCATCCTCGCCTTCCTTCCGGGCCATTCCCCAAGTAATTTCGCTAAAAGGCAGAATGTTCACAGATTCAATCTCTATTACAGCACGGGGATTATTTCCGCGGTCAAAAACAAGATACAGTTCTCCGGAAACAGGAAGCGGCTCGCAGTCAACAGAATACGAGGCAAAAGTTGAAAAAATTGCCGTCCGCCGGCCAGAAAGAATATTTGCAATCTGCGCGTCATTTGTAAAACCGGCGGACTCAAAAGTCAAATCGCCTGCGCACTTTGAATCGGAATCCGTTCCGGTTTCTGTTATAAATTTTTGCCAGAATTCATCCGCGGAAGACAAAGCCATATTTTCCCTCTATTTATCTATTTATTTATTGCGTCTTAGCATTAAAATAAACGCTGTTATAAAAAAAATGTCCGGCAATGCCGTAAAAATCAAGGTGGTAAGCGGAATTCCAAAAAAAACAACTGATTCCGGAAAAATTATTCCCAGAACCAAAAGAATTTCATAGACAACTCCAGCATATTTTGCAACGACACCGACAACAAGATTCATCCATACCGCGTCTTTTGTTTTTGACCACAGCAAAATCGAACAAAACGCGGCGATTCCGCCTAAGATAAGTTTTATCGCGTATAAAATCATCTGGCTCTGAGTCATCGCTAGCCCTCGAACGGATTATTTTTCAGTTTTGTAAAGACACCCTTGTCTGCGCCAAACGGAACAATCGAAGGACTTGCAAAATCCGGATTTATTACAAGACCGCAGTCAAGGCAATGGAGAGCAAAAGCCCTGTAATTTTCTTTTAAGATTTTTGGAAAAAGATACGGTCCTTTTCGCTCCCAATACTTTGAAAGAACCTTGTCGTATAAAAACCAGTCTTTTTCAGAGCGAACCTGAAGCGCGGAAATAAGATTATAAACCGAGCGGGCAATCGCCGCATGCAGCGGAGCCGGCAGTTTTTTTCCTGTTGAAAAAACAACACCGCGCTCAAAAGCGTTTTTTACACAATCAGGCTTTGCCGCGACAAAATAAACTGGCTCAGCCCATGGAAGAGGCGGCTCAAAAACGATAGAGTCAATTTCAGCCCAGTTTATTTCCACAGAATTCCATGGACGAAAGAAATTTGTTCCGGCCGGAGAAAGCGCAACCGCCGCCTTGAACGCCTCTTCCTTTGAATAATAGACAAAAAGCTCTCGTTCTGAAGAAAAAAGCTCCTGAACCGCCCTTTTTGTCCTGTACGGAAAATCTGTGTCAAAACTTCCGGCAATTCCGCGGCAAAGGACATTCTTGAACATTGTAAATGCAGAGCCGCCTTCCCAGCCAAGAATCGCGCGTCCGTTTTCCTGGAACATATCAGTAAGCCGGACACCTTTTGCAGTATACAAAAAGCATTTTTTCGCGCGTTTTACAGCACCGAATCTTGAATAAATTTCTGAAGCCAAAAAATCTATATCTGACATCCTACTTCCATTCTTGAAAAACTACAGTTTTGCAAGTTTTTCGTTTATCATTTTTGTAGCCTGGCCAGGATTTGCCTTGCCATGGGATTCTTTCATAACCTGCCCCATGAGCCAGCCCACAACATTTGTCTTTCCTTTCTTAAAATCTTCAATTGCTTTCGGATTCGCGGAAATAACTTTGTCAACAATCGACTCAATCGCGCCGGAATCGCTGACAACTTCCATGCCTTTTTCTTTTATAATCAAAGAAGGCATTTTGTTCGTTGCAAGCATATCAGCAAAAACCTCTTTTCCCTGCTTTGAAGTGATTTTCTTTTCTTCAAGAGCATCGGCAAGCTCCGCAATGTGCTTCGGCGTGATTTTCACATCGTTTATAGTCTGCTTGTTTTCGTTCAAAACCGCAAGAAGCTCGGCAATTATAAGATTCGCAACGCGCTTTGGACTCTTTGAAGAATCAGCAGCCTCTTCATACCACAAAGAAAGCTCGCGTGTGCTTGTAAGAACTTCTGAATCAAACTGTGTAAGACCGAATTCTTCCTGAAAACGAACCCTTTTCTGCTCAGGAAGCTCGCCGACCTGGCCGCTTGCTTTTTCCACAAGCTCTGTGCTTACAGTAAACGGCTTAATGTCCGGCTCTGTTGTAAAGCGGTAGTCAACAAAAGAATTTTTTGTTCGCATAACCTGGGTAACGCCATTTACTTCATCCCAGTTCATTGTGTTTTTAAATCCAGGGTTAAATTCCTGGCGGTCTTCAATAAATTCCTTAAGCTGACGCTGCGCCTCATACGCGCAGGCTTCACGGATTGACTTAAACGAGTTCAGGTTTTTAATTTCAGAAATCGGAGTATGGTAAAGTTTTCCGTCCTCCCAGACATTAAGGTTTATATTCGCATCGCAGCGCATATTTCCTTCCTCAAGGTTACCCTTTGTTACTTTCACGTAGCGCAGGATTTCCTGAACAGTCTGCATGAACAGGGCGGCTTCTTCCGGACTGGTCATATCAGGTTTTGTTACAATTTCTATAAGAGGAGTTCCGCATCGGTTGTAGTCAATGTAGGAATGGTTTCCCTTAAGGTGCAGGGATTTTCCTACGTCTTCCTCAAGGTGGATGCGTTCAATTCGCACACGGCGGTACTTTCCGTCAACAATGCAGTCTTCGCCAATAAAATTCTTTGAACGGAATTTTTCGCCGCCCGGCTGCTCATCTTTTGGATAGTGAATCAGCGGAAGATCAACAAAACCGTCTGTGCAAAGCGGCAAATCGTACTGTGTAATCTGATAGCCTTTTGCCAAGTCCGGATAAAAATAATGCTTGCGGTCAAATTTTGTAAAGCGCGCAATATCGCAGTTCAAGGCAAGCCCAGCAACCGCGCCAAGCTCAACATAACCTTTTGAGATGCGCGGCATAGCGCCTGGAAGCCCAAGACAAACAGGGCAGACACGAGTATCCGGCATTCCGCCGTAACGGTTTTCGCAGGCGCAGAACGCCTTTGTCTTTGTAAGAAGCTGAGTGTGGATTTCGCATCCGATTACAATTTCATATTTATCAATAGCCATATTTTCTTCCTAACGCTTATTTTTTAATTGGAATTCCGCATTCAGGATGATCGTTTTCCCAAACCTGAGCAATCTGAAGCAATTTTGCCTCGCTGAACATAGGACCTGCAAACTGCATTCCAATCGGCATATTGTCAGAACTTACCGCTTTGCCTGCCGGAACATTAACAGAAGGAATGCGCGCAAGATTTACAAAAACTGTATACATATCGCTCAAATACATTTCAAGCGGATTATCAACTTTTTGGCCGAGCTTGAATGCCGGAGTCGGACAGGTAGGACAAAGGACAATGTCGTAGCTTTCAAAAAGTTTTGCCATTTCACGCTGGATTCTTGCGCGCACTGTCATTCCTTTTTTATAGGTGTCGCCGGAAAACTGCTCTGAAAGAACGTAGTTTCCAATAACAATACGCCGCTTTACTTCCGGTCCAAAACCATTTGAACGCGTATCAACAAAAAGCTCATCATAGCCATGACCGTTGTCAACGCGCGCGCCGTAACGGATTCCATCAAAACGGCTTAGATTTGAAGCCGCCTCTGAAAGCGCGATAACGTAATAGCTTGCAATCGAAGCATCAAGAACAGGCAGGTCAACCTCATCAATCTTTGCGCCTTTTGACTCGAACCATTTTCTTGTCTGGTCAAAGACCGCCTTTACATCAGAATCAAGACCTTTTGTTTCAAGGAACTGCCTTGGAATAGCAACTTTCAGTGAGTCCATATTTTTGTACGGCTCAAGATTCTTTAATTTTTCCGCCTCAGGAAGTTCCGCGGAAGTATCATCATAAAAATCCTCGCCGGCCATCGCTGAAAGAGGAATCGCAATATCAGAAGGCGTATGCCCCATAATTCCAACCTGATCAAGCGATGAACCGTAAGCGACAACTCCCCAGCGCGACAAAACGCCGTAAGTCGGCTTTAAGCCGTAGATTCCGCAGTAAGAAGCCGGAAGACGGACCGAGCCGCCGGTTTCCGTTCCAAGCGAGAACAAAGCCTGGTTTGCGCTGACAGCCGCCGCGGAACCGCCCGAAGAACCGCCCGAAACATACTCGCGGTTGATAGGATTTCTTGTTGCGCCGTAAGAAGAATATTCAGTTGAAGAACCCATCGCAAATTCGTCCTGATTGCAGCGACCGAGCGGAATCGCTCCGGCGGCTTCCAGACGGCTTACAACGGTCGCATTGTACGGCGCTGTGTAGCCCTGAAGAATCTTTGAGCCGCAGGTAAGCTTGTGTCCTTTGGAACTGATGTTGTCTTTATTTGCAAAAGGAATTCCAAGAAGCGGCTTTTTTTCAAAAAGCTCTTCCAGTTTTCCTTCGTTTTTTGCTTTTTCAATTTCTTTGTCCGCTTCCTCAGCCTTTAAAATCGCGTCTGCGTAAAGCTCAAGAAAGGCGTTCAGCGGTTTTTCAGAAGCTTTATCTTTTTCAAAAGTTTCAACCGAGTCTTTTACAAGATTTACACTGGTTGTCTTTCCGGATTTTAAAGCCTCAACGGTTTCTTTTATTGTATACATAGTTTTTCCTTCAGATTAATGGGGTTTTAGGGGCGACGCCCCTAGGAGAAGGGGTAGTTTGCAACGAAGTGCAAACGAGGGGAAGACTTTCCCCCGCCTGACATTAAGCGCCCTCGCCAAGAACTTTTGGAACCTGGAAATATCCGTCCATAAATTCATCGGTAACTTTTTTTACATCGGAAATATCAAGTCCCGGCACAACTGTATCGTCGCGAAGCTTTTCGGCTTCTGTAGAAGGATATGCATCATACGGATTTTCGCTGTCGTCGTATTTTGAAAGAATATCGAAATATCCGACAATTTCGTCAACCTGCTTTTTTAGGGTTTCAAGATTTGTGCTTTCCGGAGAAAGGCGCGAAAGATAAAGGAGATTGTTCAGCGTCTCCTCGTCAATTTGTTTGTGAGTACTCATAGGTTCATTATAAAAAAAAATTGCCGCTTAGACAATAAAATTACAAGGCAAAATGCAGCCCCAAAAAGAGCGCGACTGCCTTGAAAAAACTAAAATTGAGCGAAATTGAGCGAAGCGGCTTACATTTTAATCAGAAACGCCTTGCCGGCCGGAACTTTTAGGTTCAGTTTTCCATTTTTTACGGAACATTCAAGTTTTGAGCCAAGCGCGTCTGTTTCTGGCGCTGCTTTTTCTGCAAAATTTGCTCCGAAAATCCTTAGCGGAAGCTCAATTATCCGTTCTTTTTCGTCGCTGGAAGCAACTGTGAACCACAACTCCCTGGAAGTGAAACGCGCGTATGCAAAAACATTGTTGTCATCGCTTACAACTTTAAAACCTCCGTCCTTGAACGCCGCGGAAGAAGTTTTTATGTGGCAAAGGGAAGAATACAGTTTGTATGCGGAAAGATTTTCAATATCTTTGTTCCATGGCATTGGATAGCGGCAGCCCTCAATTGTTTCTGTGAATCCATCGATATCAGCCTCGTCGCCGTAATAGACATTTGTGCAGCCCGGCAATGTGAAAATCAGAATAACTGCGCCGCGCACAAAATCCGGCTTCATATTTTTATCGTTGTGGAAGCGCGAAATATCGTGGCTATCCAAAAGATTGAACAAATTCTGCTGGATTACAAACGGAAGCCTTGAAAGATATTTTGTCACACAATTTGAAAAATCTTTCGCTGTCCATCTGAAATGAACGCAGTTAAGCTCAGGAACATGGGAATTATGAAAATCAACTTGACCATAAAAACTGCGGATTGCCCGGCACGAAATGTAATAATTCATAGGGCTGTCCCATTCGTTTCCGTTCAAAAACGATGTACAGTCGGTCCAGTCTTCGGCAAGGATATACGCCTCAGGGTTTTCTTCCTTTATACTTTTACGGATTTCCGGCCAAACTTCGTGATGAAGCTGAATTTTGTCATTGCGGGCCATTGTATCCGCAACGTCAAAACGCCAGCCGTCAATTCCATAAGGCTTTTTTAACCATTTTTTTACAACAGAATCCTTGTCGCGGTAAAGCCGGTTCCACAATTTCTGGCTCTGGTAATTCAATGTAGGAAGAGAAGGAACGTCATACCAGCATTTGTAGCTGTTATCCGCGTTGAAGAAATAATATTCGCGCTCCTCTGAATTTGGATTGTTATACGCGCCTTCTGATTTTGGAAAAAACACGCCTTCCTTGTTAAACCAGCGGTTTGCAGTTCCTGTATGATTTATTGAAACGTCCAGAATGATTTTCATATCATTTTTGTGAAGCTCTTCTATTAAATCCTGCAAAGCCTTGTCGCCGCCAAAATGCGGATCAACATGAAAATAATCCAGACAGTCATATTTATGGACAGTCGCCGCGTAAAAAATAGGATTCAAATAAAGAGCCGTAACGC